>Ga0074199_1000468_pt1 | contig 62505 bp, 60 predicted proteins | sample EPASupsiteSAE347_FD_64528 | JGI IMG/M metagenome (GOLD analysis project Ga0074199, IMG submission 64528) | Bioremediated contaminated groundwater from EPA Superfund site, New Mexico - Sample SAE3-47 | ecosystem: Environmental > Aquatic > Deep subsurface > Groundwater > Contaminated ... | reverse complement strand
CGGTCCCGTTATCGGTCATGGATATGATGCGGATGGAATGGATGTCCAGATAAAAAACGACATGATGGTGAATGAGACAACTATCAGGAGTATCTACCGGGTCATCGAAGTCCATGGGGAAAACAATGGCATTAGGAATATTTCCTGTAAATTCCTTTCCCTCAGTTTAATAAAATTAGAATAGAGTGAATATACCGGATCCGGTTACTCTAAATTTTGATGCCAGGCTGGTACCCGGGGATCCCCACGCATAGCCAACCCCTCCTTTCCTTTACCTCCCGGAAAACCCCACTCCCGGACCACACCCCCTTTTCAGAAACACGGGTACCACCTCCCTTCGGCCGCTGTAACTCTGCTATTTACTGCCTCATTAATTCCCGCCGGAGAATGCCGAATTGTTCCGGGAGAATTACCGCGTTTTTCCTAATTATTGCCTCTCCAAAAATAGGGCAGAGGCAAAAGTCGTACAACCGGGCGATGTACGGGGCCGGATTCTTCACCCCCGGAGACTCTCGGGGAAACAGGGGCTGCCCCGCCCGGCGCCCTGGCCGCTCCTCCACGCGGGGGTCTTGCCGGGGCTCACGCATTTTGGCATCCGGGATTTTGGAGAGAAGGGGGACAAAGGCTCCCGCTGCGGGGGAAGCCAGTGTGAGATCGTGGTGTGGATGGTTGTACACAATTGCCACGTTTTCTTTCGGGGCTCTAACCGATCTCTTTGAGAAGCGCGGAGAATTCCGTTTCAAGAACCGGCAGATCATCGGTAAGGACACTCCAGACAATCTGCCAGTTGATCTCGAAATACCGGTGAATCACGGTATCCCGCATGCCGGCAATTTCCCGCCATGCAATCCGGGGATGCTTTTCCTTGAGCTGTGGCGAAAGGTTCTTGGAAGCTTCCCCGATTACTTCGATCGCACGGATAACTGCATGCGAGTAATACTGATCTGAAAGAAGGTCGTCGTAGTTCCGGCCTTTGCTGATCTTCCTCAGGAATTGTATCTCGTTGAAAATGTGGGTAACCAGGACCCGGTCATCCTTCAATCCAGATCACGTCCTGTTCAATATAGGGGCGGATAAGTCCGGAGAGCGAGGGTTCCGTCAGGAGATCGACTTTGCGCCGGAACAGTGTTTCAAGATAATCGGACAGTCTCACAAAATTCCGGAGCGTTGCATACCCTTCCTTAAAATCGACAAGGATATCGACATCGCTCTTCCTTGTCTGCTCGCCGCGGGCAAACGAGCCGAAGATCCCGATCCGCGTGACACCGAACGTACTGCGGATGGCCGGGGCTGCTGCTTCCAGTTTTTTGATAACCGGGCTTTTCCTCCGGGGCTTTGCGATGAGGCCGGGCATGCCGCCACTTCCTGTATGGAATTGGTCATTCCCGTACTATAAGAGTATGGTGAGGCCGGGATTCCGGACCCGGTGCCTGTGGGCCGTGCGGCCGATCGAACCCGATCGCGATCGGGTTTGAAAATAAAAAATCGCGATCACGATCGCGTTTGATCGATCGAAAAGTCCAGTGGAAACGGAACCCTGTTCAGGAGTGAAACGGATCCCGGACTGCCACGTTCGATCGCGTTTGAAAATTTTTGATCGCGATCACGATCGGGTTTGATTTGAAAAATTCGCGATCTCGATCGCGATCGATCGGAAAAAAAGTCCAGCGGAAGCGGAGGTGCCGAGTTAAGCGGATATGGTATGCCCGGGTAGCCGGGAGCCTGAGATCCGGGGCTCCCCCAGCCCCGGCTACCTCTCCATCTCAATCCCCAACCAGCTTCGGCCGCTGTAACCCTGCTACATACTGCCTCATTAGTTCCCGCCGGAGAATGGTGTATTGTTCCGGGAGAATTACCGTGTTTTCTGGATGTCGAATGTTGAAAACATGAGACATGAGAAGACGCTAGTCTTCGAATATTATTGCCTCTCCAAAAACGGGTGTGAGGTAAAACTGGTACAACCGGGCAATCTACATGGCCGGATCCTTCACCCCCGGAGACTCTCGGAGTACGGGGGCTGCCCCGCCCGGCCCTGGCCGCTCCGCCATGAGGGGGTCTTGCCGGGGCTTATGCATTTTTGGCATTCGGGGTTTTGGAGAGGGGGGAGGGATGAGGGGTTAACGCGGGGAGAGCCGGGGTGAGGAGGAAGAGAGATTACCTTTAGCTAAAAAAGTCGCATGTCTTCCGGACGCGACGAATAATTGGACAGAACAAGTATAAACATCCGAATTATATTTACGCCCGAGGATGACCGGAGGTTGTCCCGAAAAGAAAGGACGGGCCCGCCCCACGTAGAATTGCGGCTGGGCCTGTGTCCTGCCCGTAGGCATGAGAAGATTATCTTCTGATCCTATGAAATTTTCCCGTGCCTTTGAGCGTAGCGAATGTAAAAGGAGATGAAAACAAATGGAACTACGCAAACTAAGCGTCGTCCTGCTGGCACTGCTGCTGGCCGGGATGGCGATGGTACCGATGGTGAACGCGGCGAACACACAACTTAATGAGGAGTTTGTGAAAAAAATTGAAGCAAATTACGTTTCAGAAAATACAGCACGAATCCATGCCACTCTAGCTCTCGCAGAATTTGCAGGTCTGGGTGCATTGGGAGAGAAAGAGACGTGGATAGGAGCAAATGTTCTGTCAGATCCATCTATTATTTATGATGTTAAAGGAACACGCCTTTTTTACCTCTTTACTATTGAGAAGAAAGGCCAGAAGGTTGGTGAAATAAAGATTGCTGCAACCAAAATCCTAGGAAATTCTATCATCACTATCGGACCAAGCAATACTTCAATACAAATCTCAAAACTTGAGGATTATGCCAGAACTGAGGCCGGTAAACACGCAAAACTGGGTTCAAGTATAAAAACGCAACTTGTAGCATATGCATATCCCCTTATCGGTATGGCGGCATGGTATACTGACAATACCACGGGCTTACAGCAAAAGGTAATAATTGACGCATATGATTATTCAGTAATCCCTGATAGAAAGCCTGGGTTTGAAGGAGATCGGGGTATTGAATCCTATTATGAAACATATCCTTTAAACCAGCAATCCACCTTTATCGACAGTTGGAATACTTATGATCGTTGGGTGAAAGAAACCACAACATCGAATCCCTCACTTAAGTGGCAGAAGAATCAGGTGATTACCGAAAATATGCTGAATCTATTTTCAACAACACAGGCCGGCTCAAAAACAGTCACTGAATACAAAGTCCTGTCTCCATTTACGCTGACAGGGGCGGAAACTACCGAATGGTGTACTGTTGGAACTGCCAAGATGATTTCAGATTGGTATGGAATATCCCGTACTCAAACTGCAATCGCTTCAAGGATGGGAATCCCCACAAGTTCACCCTATCGCGGGGCAACAATTAATGAAGAACTGAATTACTATCAGGGATCCCAGAGTTCCGGCGGATTAGGAAAACCGAATTCACTTGATTATTATACCATTAACTGGGCCGATTCGAAAACTGAAATTAACAATAACAGGCCGTTTAAAGTCGGTAATAATGGCCATGCAAGAGCGATGGTAGGATATATCAGATCATCGTCCAATGGCTACACGTATTTCTATTTCAAAGATCCATCCCCGCTCAACCAGGGATCGGAATACTGGGAATGGTTCAACGAATTGAATCCCAATTTCTATAACAACCATATTAAAATACGATAATTTTTGGGAGAGTAAAATGGAACGGGTACGTGCACGATGACCCACAGAACCATTTTTTTTATTATTCTGGGAGTTTTCATTATTGTCCTTGTATCCCTGGCGGGTACTTATAATTCCGGGAACCATGATGCCGCACCGGCACATCTCCCGGACAATACCACTCAGGTTGCCGATACACCGGCAATCGTGTTTGGAAAATCCTGCGGATCCGTGGAAGAATGGCATGCTGCTGCCGAAAAGAAAGGAGCCTGGGCCGGGGGGATCCTGGTCAGCCAATCGATGACCGATGCAGAAATTCTCTCCCTGCTCGCCCCCTACAATCTCACGAATCCCGGGAGAATCCGGATATATGCTCCGCATGCATTCGGGTATTATGTTGTTCTGAACGCTTCGCAGGACAATACTCTGTCTGATACCAATCCGTTCTTCAATGAAACGCCCGGTATTGGTTTTCCATCATCAATGTACTCAGTTCTCGAACCGGTGAGAAATGGTACGAACGGGACAACGGCTGTACCGGTCATGCTTTATTTTGGTTCGGATGACGAGAAAACCGCTCTTATCAATGATATTGCCCGGCATAATGTATCGCTGCACGGGACACGGATTGTGTACCTGGGGGATGTGGATCAATCCGGCCGGGAAGAGCGGGAGAGCCGGTTACAGGATCTGAACCGGAATCCGGAGGTTCTCTTCGCATTCAAAGAGTATCTCCAGGAGGATATGTGTTAATTGTTCACAGGGCCGGTTTTTTTCTGTATGGGAGAACCGCGTTGATATTCGCAGGTGCCCGTCCGCTGAGTATATGGGTACTCTGGGGGATTTCCGGAATCCTCTTCCCACCACATATCCACCTCTCCATCTCAGTCCCCAACCCGCTTCGGCCGCTGTAACTCTGCTATTTACTGCCTCATTAATTCCCGCCGGAGAATGCCGAATTGTTCCGGGAGAATTACTGCGTTTTTCTTAATTATTGCCTCTCAAAAAACGGGGGTGAGGCAAAAGTCGTACAACCGGACGTTTTGCGGGGCCGGATTCTTCACCCCCTGATGCTCTCGGAGAACGGGGGCTGCCCCTCCCGGCCCTGGCCGCTCCGTCACGCGTGGGTCGTGCCGGGGCTCACGCATTTTGGCATTCGGGATTTTGGAGAGAGGGGAGAAAGGCTTGACGCGCAGGGGGAGGGCCATATATGTCAGTCATTTACTGTTCAACACGAGTATTACAATCAAAATCCTTATGATAAAGATTATGATATTTTTCTATAGCGAGACTTGTAAGCGCATCGAAGTCGCTGGAATCTCAGGACGCATATGTCATTAAAAGATCGATCACGCGGATATGAATTTGCTGAATTTGAGAGGGAATTCCTATTTTATCGGAAGGATACTGGATTCGTAGAGTATGTTTCTCGTGAGCATAGATTGTTCTCACTAAAACCATCACCCTGTTTCGATGCCGACAAACACTTGCATTATATTGCTACAGAATCTTGTGACCTTCCACAAGAGGGGGACTGTATTGAGGTTAAGGTTACTGAAACTGATGAACAGTTCATGTCATCTGGAAAGGGCATCTACAAACATACCTTAAAAAAAATAGGTGGTTGGAAATCTTTCGATTATCAACGGTTTCTGAAACGAAAAAAGCTGATCGACTATGATCAGATAATCAATTTCTTCACGCAAACCTTCCGTGGTGACGAAGATATCAAAAAACGTATTGCAACCTGTGCTGCACTGTTTGCTTTTTCGTCTCCACCAGTATCGGATTTTACCGGAGGAGTTAATGCGGCAATCCTCTCAAAAAAACCACAATGGACTGCGTTAAAAAAACCAATGAAAATCATTCCTGCGGATTTTTTCCGGACCGGTTCAAAGTATTTTTACTGCCTTGCCGATAAAGAGAAAATCATTCCCAGATTACAAAGCGAAGAAGTCAATCTTGCGTTTTTACGTCCTGAAAAAATGATGGCAGACATTCCAATCGTTCTGGATGATGTCTCTGTTAAAGGGGTCACTGGAATCCTTAAACAAGACATTGAGGACAATATTCCATTAGTTACTGCATACCTGATTGATTCCCTAATGCTCAAACCCAATCCACTGACAAGCGTTGAAAAGGAAGTAACAGACGCCGTGTATGAAATAACTCAGGAATATAAACGATCCGGGATCTCCCCGTATCGACAAAACTTGGGAGATGCAATTCCAACATTATCAGCTTCAATAACCCGGCTTCACTTGGAGACGGAAACTAACAAGAAACGGGTTCGGGAAGTTCTTGAATTATGGAAAGAAATGCATCAAAAAGTAAAATACCGAATGGGAGATTCTCTGCCAATATCAAAGTTTTATGATTTATCAGATAACACAAGAATTCTCTATTCAGAACTGAATGACACGTTTGGAAAGGAATACTGGATTCCCATGCAGGAAGTTTTAACGACAACGACCCTGACGACGGATACTGATTTTATCCATGCCCTTAATGAGTTGGTCGAACAAGGACTTTCTATTCGAGACCGTAGGGGTGTGATGATACTTGAGAAGGTTGGGTAATTCCGTTTGAAAAAATATCATTTTTCGAGGAGGGATTACTCAATCCACGATGCGATATGTTACCGCCGCCCCGTAAGATGCAATTTTAGTGGCATTAATTCCCGGAAAAGCGCACATCGATTTCAAAATGAAAAACGGTGATCGATTTTTTCCGGAACGGTTTTCAATCGCGGGTGTGGTTGCGATTTGTAAATGAAAAACGCGTGGTAGTTGTGAGGTAAGTGGCAGGAGGCGTCACTGGTCTACCCCCCACTCATCCTAAAGTAGCCCGCGGATTTTTGCATTCCCGCCGGAAATTCCACGCGAAATACCGGGCGGGCGGCCGCGGCGGAAAAGAAAAGGAGGCGGCACTCACAAATGAGGTGGGGAGTTGCCGGGTCCCTGATCATAAAGGTAAGGGGCCCCGAATTTTTTAATGGTTGGCAGGGAATTAAGCGGATAATTAAAGGTGTATAACGATTGGGTATATAAGAAAAGTTGGAATAACAATGAAGAACTAAATATGGCGCAATGTTACCAAATTGAGGATCGCTCTTAATTGTAACAAGAACAAAAAATCCTTTGCATGACTACGTAATTTAAAACGAGGTAATTTGATAATTTGCAAATGATTATCATTTACTACTTTTAAAAAAGAAATTATGTTTTGTTCAAAATGTGGAAAGGAGAATTTGGATACAAATAAATTTTGTAACGAATGCGGATCCCCGTTACATAATCAGACGGTGCCAATACCGCCAACAAACCAGCATCCTTCGGATCCTGTCAGTGATCTATTCGGAAAGAGAATCGAACTTCCCTCAGAATTAAAAAATCTTACCTTTAATGGCCAGTCACTTGAGTTTACCTGTGGCCTTGGAAAAATTATCCGGGCAACCAGACATCTCCAAAACCAAGTTCAGGCAAGCGGGGGTGGTGGGAATATATCAACATACGTTCAGGGGTATACCCAAGGTCATGTTCAACCCATCAACATCACTAATGAAACTATTGATATGTTCGACATCTGGATTAAACCTGGAAATGATGATGAAGTGAATTGTCAATTATTCAAGTCGCCAGTTGGATTTCTGGAAGGACAAGAAGTAGCGTATATCCTTGCACATAGCAGCGACAGGATGAAACCCCCGATAACAGTTCTTCTGAAAAGCCTGAATTCGGATAATGGATATTCATACGGATGCAGTAGAAAACATTTGATGATATTAGAGAATAACCCAAGTGGGTTATTCAAAAACCCCCAAAAAAAACAGCAGGAGTATGATGATGCCTGTTTCGATCAATCCTTAAAGATCGCTAAATTCATCTCTGCCGAACATATCGATAAGTTGCCGCCAAAACAAAACAAGTAAAAAATTTGGGTATAGTCACATTTCAACAACTAATTTCTTACATTTTTTAGACGCCCCCTTGCGCCAGCCCTGCCTTCCTTTGGGGGCGCATACGATTCATCTGTATTACCGGATACCAAGTGTCATCGCAACTGGAGCGCCATAGCGGCGGGGCGAAGCTCCTGGAGCATTAGCATTAAGGACTGAACGGGGAACACTTTTTGAATCTGAATTTTGGAACAATATTTTGACCATATTTTCTCTTGTATTGTTTTTCAAGTGGGTAGTTAAAATGGCACTATACCCAAAAGAATTTCAAAGAGTGGGCCATCACATGCACCAAACGCTACATTTGTGTTTGAAATTTTGCCATCATAATTCTGAATCCAAAGGATAAACGAAAAATGATAACGAAACTTTTTCCGTAGCCTATCCTACCATGCTACACTTTAGCACACACCCTTAAATACCAAAAGCACCCACGATTAAGCATGCAGGCAGAATGCACCAGCATTCGTGAGGGTTTTTTCGCCCGTGAATGTCTTTATCTCTAGAGCACCTGCCCGTTGCATGAAGAGAACCGTTTCTGAAGTCCAGCTGAAAGACGGTACCGTCTGGTCGTTCGTCTTTGGCTTTTTTAGTTTCTTTGGCTTTTATCAGTATTATTACTGGTTTGAGTAAACCCTCTGGTTTGCACAGGTTGTGTGAATGCAGGGGGAGGATGTTGTTGTTACTATGAGAGGAAAGGAAATCCGTCTGGAACGAATCATGAACCGCAATACGAAGAAGACCGTCATCATCCCGATGGACCACGGCGTCACGAACGGCCCGATCGCGGGCCTCATCGACATGGGGCAGACCGTGAACCTGGTGGCCGACGGGGGCGCCAACGCGGTGATCGGGCACGTGGGGCTCGCGCTGTACGGCCACCGGCAGGGCGGCCGGGACATCGGCCTGATCCTGCACCTGTCGGGCAGCACGATGCTCGCGCCGGACCCGAACGAGAAGGTGCTCGTAAACTCGGTGACAAACGCCCTGAAGATGGGCGCCGATGCGGTCTCGATGCACGTGAACATCGGGGCCGAGTCTGAAGCCAAGATGCTCCAGGATCTCGGGATGGTGGCGGTGGAGTGCATGGAGTGGGGCATGCCGCTCCTTGCGATGATGTACCCCCGCGGGAAGAACATCACGACGAGCAACGATGTCGAGCAGGTGAAGCTCGCGGCCCGGGTGGCGGCAGAGCTCGGCGCCGATATCGTGAAGACCGTGTACACCGGCGACCCGGAGTCCTTCCGCGAGGTGACCCGGGGCTGCCCGGTGCCGGTGGTCGTGGCCGGAGGAAGTAAGACCGATGACCGCACAACATTGGAATTGATCGAAGGAGCAATGGCGGGCGGGGCGGCCGGGATCTCGATTGGCCGGAACGCCTTCCAGCACAGGACGCCGGACAAGTTCGTACGGGCCGCGTCCTGCATCGTGCACAGCAACAAGAGCGTGGAAGAAGCACTGAAGATACTCGGGTGATGAAGATGATCGGAAAAGACATACGGATCGAACGGATCATGGACCGGAACACGGGCAGGTCGGTCATCGTGCCGATGGACCACGGCTTTTCCATGGGACAGATCGACGGCCTCCTGGACATGACGCAGGTGATCTCGGACGTCAGCAACGGGGGCGCAAACGCCATCGTGCTCCACAAGGGACTCGTGAAGCGCGGCCACCGGAAGCACGGCCGGGACATCGGGCTCATCATCCACCTCTCGGGCAGCACCTCCTTAAACCCCGACCCGAACGACAAGGTGCAGGTCTGCACGGTCGAGGAGGCGATCGCGCTCGGCGCCGACGCGGTCTCGATCCACATCAACCTCGGGGCGCCCAACGAGTCCAAGATGCTGGAGATCGGCGCCAGGGTGACCCGGGAGTGCACCCGCTGGGGCATGCCGCTCCTCACCATGATCTACCCGCGGGGAAAAGACATCGACCCGTTCTCCCCGCAGTCGGTGGGCCACGCGGTCCGGGTGGCAGAAGAGCTCGGCTCGGACATGATCAAGACCAACTACCCCGGGAGCCCCGAGGCATTCCGGCGGATCACGAAGGCCTGCTCGGTGCCGGTCTTCGTGGCCGGCGGCGAAAAGACCGGGGACCTCGAGTCCCTGCAGATCATCCGGGACGCGGTGAACGCGGGCGGCGCCGGGGTCTGCGTGGGCAGGAACGCCTTCCAGAGAAAGGACACGAAAGCCTTCGTCCAGGCCCTCTGCAACGTGGTGCACCACAACGTGGACCCGAAGAAGGCGCTGGAGCAGCACCAATGAAGCAGTTCTGGGTCGAGTGCCGGCCCTGGAACAAGGAGATCGCGACCACCGCCATCGAAAGCGGCGCGGATGCCATCCTCACGGAGAAGGCTGATGATGTGAAGCGCCTGGGAAGAATCGCGGTGATCGCGCCGGACGGCGACCTGAAACTCGGCCACGACATCGCGGAGTGCACCATCACCGACAAGGCGAGCGAGAACAAAGCGGCCGAAGCCGGCAAGCACAAACCGGTCATCGTCACCACGAGCGACTGGACCGTGATCCCGCTCGAAAACCTCGTGGCCCAGTCCGACAAGATCGTGGCACGGGTGAAAGACGCAAAGGAAGCCGCCCTCGCCCTCCACGTGCTGGAGAAAGGCACGTACGGGATCCTCCTTGCAACGGACAGCCCGGCCGTGGTGAAGGAGGTCGCAGCGCTCGTCAAGGGTTCGACCGGGAAGGTCGGGCTCGTCCCCTTCACGGTCACGAAGATCCATCCCGTGGGGATGGGCGACCGGGTCTGCGTGGACACCTGCTCGATCCTCTCCGATGGCGACGGCATGCTGATGGGGAACACCTCGTCGGCCATGCTCCTCGTCCATGCCGAGACGCTGGAGAACCCGTACGTGGCCCCCCGCCCGTTCCGCGTGAACGCCGGCGCAGTCCACGCCTACATCCTGCTTCCGGACGGCAAGACCGCGTACCTCTCCGACCTTGCCATCGGGGGTTCGGTGCTGGTGGCCGGTGCGGACGGCAAAGCCCACACCGCCATCATCGGCCGCACCAAGATCGAGCGCCGGCCCCTCCTGCTTGTCGAAGCAGCAGCCGGCAAGGACAAGGTGAGCCTGATCCTCCAGAACGCCGAGACCATCCGGCTTGTGGGCGGGGACGGGAAGGCGATCTCGGTCGTCCAGCTGAAGGCCGGCGACAAAGTCCTCGGCACGGTGCTCGAAGGCGGCCGGCATTTCGGGATGGCGGTAAAGGAGACCATCCGCGAGAAGTGATCATGAAGGTCGGAATCATCGGCGGCACGGGAAAGATGGGCCGGTTCTTTGCCCGGGTCTTTGCAGCGGCCGACTACGAAGTCCTCATTTCCGGAAGGAAGACCGAGCTCTCCGCAGCGGATCTCGCACGGGACTGCGATCTCGTGATCGTCTCCGTGCCTATCCGCGACACGGTAAAGGTAATCGACAGCATCGCGCCCCTCATGAAGAAGCACCAGCTCCTCTGCGACCTCACCTCGCTGAAGACAAAACCGGTCGAGGCGATGCTGAAATCGGAGTCGGACGTGATCGGCCTCCACCCGATGTTCGGGCCCACGGTCAGATCCTTAAAGAACCAGACCATCATCGTCTGCCCGGCCCGGGCAGGAGAGGCCCGTGTCGCAATGCTCACCGGAATCTTCGAAGCGCAGGGCGCAATCTGCACCATCGCGACTCCGGAAGAACACGACCGGACGGTCGCGGTGGTCCAGGGGCTCACGCACTATGTCACGCTCTGCGTGGCCGACACGGTGCGGAGACTTCATATCGACCTCCACAAGACCGAAGCGTTCGAGAGCCCGGTGTACCAGATCGAGCTCTCGCTCGTGGGCCGGCTCCTCAGCCAGGATCCCGCGCTCTATGCCGACATCCTCCAGCAGAACCCCTACGTGCCGGAAGTCCTTGCTGCCTGCCGGGCCTCCGCGGAGGACCTCTCCCGGATCGTGGCGGAACAAGATCCGGAACAGTTCCGTAACTTCTTCGAGAAGAACAGCCGGCATCTCGGGAGTTACTGTAAGGAAGGCCAGAAGACCACCGATGCCCTGATCGAGGCAATGGTGAACCGATGAAGAAGAAGATCATCACGCTGGGGCCCGAGGGCACGTTCTCGCACGAGCTCACCCTGAAACTGGTGGGCGGGGACGAACGGGAGATCGCCCTTCTCCCCACGATCCGGAGCATCATGGCCGCGGTGGCGCGGGGCGACGGCGACGGCATCGTCCCCATGGAGAACTCGGAAGCCGGCAGCGTCGGCGAGACCCTCGACGGCCTGACCCGGTACCCGCTCCACATCACGGCCGAGATGTACCTGCCGATCCACCACAACCTCGCCTCGCATGTGCTCAAGGACGAGATCAAGGTGATCTACGCACACCCCCAGACCCACGAGCAGTGCAGCGACGCTATCGAGAGCTGGTGCGTGCCGGTCATCCACACGAGCAGCAATGCGGCGAGCGCTATCGAGGCCAAGAAGACCCCGAACGCCGGTGCAATCCTCTCGAAGACCGCTGCGGCCCTCTACCAGATGCCGGTCATCGTTCCCCATGTGGAGAACAGCGCCTGCAACACCACGCGCTTTGTCCGGGTCTCGAGGAAACCGCTGGAGGGGGGAACGCCCGAGAAGTGCAGTATCCTGATTGACCCGGACGAGGACCGGGCCGGCCTCCTGTACGACCTGCTCGGGGCCTTTGCAAAACGGGGGATCAACTTATCGAGGATCGAGTCGCGCCCCTCGAAGAAAGGGATCGGGAAGTACGTCTTCTTCCTGGACTATGCATGGTCGGAGAAGACGATGGAGGCAATGCGGGAACTCAGGACCATCACCAGCGTCCGGGACCTCGGCTGTTACCGGAAGATCGAGGTGCCGGAGTGACGGTCACCGTGCAGAAATCCGGGGCCGTTGACCTTACGTTCTCCGCCCCGCCCTCGAAGAGCTTCACGCACCGGGCCCTGATCGCAGCGGCCCTCGCGGAGGGGAAGAGCACGATCTTCCGCCCGCTGGATGCGGAGGACACCCGCCTTACCGCCACGGCCCTGCGCCGGCTCGGCGTGCGCATCGAGGAGCAGCCAAACCGGTTCGTGGTCACCGGGTGTAACGGAGACATCCCGAACCGGAGCACAACCACGCTCGATCTCAACAACTCGGGAACGAGCCTCCGGCTCCTCACCACGCTCTCCCTCCTCTGCCGGCACCCGGTGGTCCTTTCGGGCAGCGCCCGGATGCAGGAGCGCCCGATCGGGCCGCTCGCGGACGCCCTCCCGGCCCTTGGCGGGACCGTGGAGTTTTTGAACAATCCCGGCTTTCCGCCGCTGCAGGTGGGAGGAAAACTCCGCGGCGGCCCGGTCACCATCGACGGCTCGGTCAGCAGCCAGTTCATCTCCTCCATCCTGATGGCCGCGCCCTACGCGGAGCAGGAGGTGGCAGTGACGATCCCGGCCCCGCCGAAGTCGGCCTCGTATCTCGACATCACCACGGACGTGATGGCGTCCTTCGGCGCCAGGGTTGCCCGCGAGGGATACCATCAGTTCCGTGTCAGCACAACGGACCGGTACAAGGGGAGGCGCTATGCCATCGAGGGCGACTACTCCTCGGCCTCGTACTTCCTGGCCATCCCCGCCATCTGCGGGGGCAGGGCGACCGTGGACAAACTCGCGCCGCAGTCCGTGCAGGGCGACCGGCGGTTCCCCGAAGCGCTCGAAGCCATGGGCTGCCGGGTCACGTACGGCAGCGACACGGTCACGGTCGAGAGGACCGGCGATCTTAAGGGCATCACCTTCGACATGTCCACCTCGCCCGACACGGTCCAGACCCTCTGCATGGTCGCTGCCATGGCAAAAAGCCCGACCACGATCACGGGCATCAGTCATTTAAAGTTCAAGGAGAGCGACCGGATCACCGGGACCGCAGAACGCCTGAAATCGCTCGGCGGGGACGTGACCGTGGGCAACGACAGCATCACGATCCGCCCGGCGCCCCTGCACGGCGGCACCATCGACCCGGCAGACGACCACCGCACCGCGATGAGCTTTGCCGTGCTGGGCCTCGGTGTCGGCGGGATCAGCATCACGGACAAGGCGTGCGTCAACAAATCGTTCCCGGAGTTCTGGGAGAACATGAAGGACCTCATACCATGAAACGGATCGTGCTGACCGGGTACCGGGGCACCGGCAAGTCCGCGGTCGGGCAGGAGCTCGCCCGCCGCCTGGGCGTCCCGTTCCTCGACACGGACGCGCTCGCGGAGAAGGCGGTAGGCCGCACGATAGCCGGGATCTTCCGGGACGAGGGCGAGGCCCGGTTCCGGGAGATCGAGCAGCAGGCCATCGCCTCGCTCCCTCCGGCCGACGCGGTCGTTGCCACGGGCGGGGGGGCGGTCACGGTGCCGGCCAATATGCCCCTCCTCCGGAGAGACAGCACGATGGTGCACCTGACCGCCGACCCCCGCATCATCGCGGAACGGATCGCCCGCACCCCCCGCCCGGCGCTGACGGAACTGCCGGCAGACGAGGAGGTCCGGGCAATGCTGGCCCGGCGAAAGGAGCAGTACGCGGCAGCGCAGGACTTCTGCATCGACACCGGCCATAAAACCCCCGCAGAGACCGCGGCGCTGGTCCTCACCATGCTGAAGACCGGCATCCCTACACCGGAGGCCCGGGCTGCGGGGCTCGCGTTCTTCCGGGGCGGCCGGATCCCGGCGGACGGCCTGAAGCGGCTGGAGGGGATCCTGAAAAACCCGCCGGAGGACCCGAAGACCCGGCTCCTCGGCGTTGCCGGCTCGCCCTGCATCCACAGCCGGGGCCCCCGGCTCTTCAACGGGCTCTTTGCAGAATTCGGCCTCAACGCGTACTACACCTACTTCGAGGACCCTGGTATCGGGAAGATCATGGATGTGGCCCGGGCGCTGGATGTCAAGGGGCTCTCGGTCACCATCCCGTTCAAGCATGACGTGATCGCTCACCTCGACGCCGTCCCCGACCCGGCCGCAGAACAGATCGGGACCGTCAACACCGTGGTCTTCTCCTGCGGCGAGGCGCTCGGGTACAACACCGACTGGCTCGGCGTTTTGGCCCCGCTCGAAGGGCTGAAGGGGGCAAGGACCGTGCTCCTCGGCGCCGGGGGCGTTGCCGCGGCCGCAGCCTATGCCCTCACCGGCCTTGGTATGGACGTCACCATCCTGAACCGGACACCGGCACGGGCAAAGGAACTGGCCGGGCGGGCCGGGTGCCGGTGGGCGTCCATGGACGCCTTCGACCGGATCCACCCGGACCTCGTGGTCAACGCCACCTCGCTCGGGATGGAGCCGGACACGAGGAGCCCCCTGGATGAGAGCCAGCTCTACCCCGATCTCACGGTCTTCGACCTCGTATACACCCCACCGGTCACCCCGCTCATCGGGATGGCCCGGGCAAAAGGCTGTACCACCATCACCGGCACCGGCATGTTCGCCGAGCAGGCGCGGGGCCAGTTCCGGCTCTGGTTCGGCATCGACCTTCCGGCCGCATCACTCAGGAAGTACCTCTCATGAACACCTTTGGCAGAAATTTCCGGGTCACCACCTTTGGCGAGAGCCACGGGCCGGCGGTCGGCTGCGTCATCGACGGCTGCCCGCCCGAAACAGCACTGAGCACCGACGACATCCAGCCCCTCCTGGACCGCAGGAAGCCGGGCACCTCGGACCTTGTCTCCCCGCGGAAGGAGGAGGACACTGTCGAGATCCTCTCCGGCGTCTTCGAGGGGAAGACCACCGGCACGCCCATTGCCCTGCTGGTGCGGAACAACGGCCAGCACGCGAAGGATTACGAGGAACTGAGGAACCTTTTCCGCCCGGGCCACGCGGATTACACGTACCAGCAGAAGTACGGCATCCGCGATCACCGGGGCGGGGGAAGGAGCTCAGGGAGGGAGACGGTCGGCCGGGTCGCTGCCGGGGCCGTGGCGATGAAGATCCTCGCCGCCCGCAACATCAGGGTCGCGGGCCGGATCCTCTCGGTGCACGGGAAGACCGCCCCGCAGGAGATCGAGGCTGAGATCCGGAAGGCGAAGGAGGCCGGCGACTCCGTGGGCGGGATCGTGGAGATTGTTGCCACGGGCTGCCCCGCGGGCCTCGGCGACCCGGTCTTTGGCAAGCTCGATGCGGGAATCGCCGCCGCCATGATGGGGATCGGGGCCGTGAAGGGGGTCGAGATCGGCGACGGGTTTTTGGTAGCCGGACGGTTCGGGAGCGAAAATAACGACCCGATCACAAAGAACGGGTTCCTGAGCAACCATGCCGGGGGCATCCTCGGCGGGATCTCGTCGGGCCAGGACATCGTCGTCCGGATCGCGGTGAAACCCACTCCCTCCATAGCGAAGCCCCAGAAGACGATCGATGTCAGCGGGAACGATGCGGAGATCACCGTGAAGGGCCGGCACGATCCCTGCATCCTGCCCCGGATCGTCCCCGTGGCCGAGTCCATGCTCGCGCTCGTGCTCCTCGACGCGCTCCTTGAGCAGGAGCGGTACGGGCATCGGACCACCACCTGATTTTATACGGTATCCCTTTTATGTAAGGGAGGCTTTCCCCGGATCTAGGTTTTTCGTAAGAATTTGGATGAGACGAGGGGAATTCTGGATTCTCTGACCAAGCCGGAGGATACTCCCACAAACCCGATATCCGTTTGCCGCATTATCTTGTCGCGTTGCTGTTCCTGAATACATCCAAATAAGGGACCTGTACCTTATATCACTTGATCAGGATTTTCCAGTCATCGGTTTTAATTTTAAACCGACCGTATTTCAAACTCCCGCATAATGCCGCAATCAAACACGATCCGATAACGACCGGGTATCCATCCCGCTGTCGCAAACCGCATTGGAGGTATTATTTCCCCGGGTTTCATGTATGAAATCCTTGGGTACATGGGTGGGCCAATATCTGGAAGATAATCCCAGGTTCCATTTTCGTTCTGAGAGAAAACCCGGTAGGTTGGGACATTTGCACAGGTAAGCGTTTCTGTGCCTTTGTTCACAACGTAAAACTCGACAACTTCTCCCTGATTGTACACATCCGAATCCATTATGATATAATCGGGATGGGACGTATCATCCGGCTGGGCGATCGTGACTTTATAGAGTGCTTTGGATTCCGGAGTAACCGGTGTTGGTATGATCGATGTGGGTTTTTCTGTCGTAAGATTATACGGAGTCTGCGTAGTTATACACCCACCTGCCAGCAACATTGTTGCGAACAGGAGCAGGGGAATTACTATTGTGTGAAATCGGGCCATGGTATCACCGGATATTTCTTTTTCGATAATCCAGAAAGATGCAGAGAAATAACGTTGAACAAACTATGATGACGGGTGTCGATGATGACTGCGTCGGCTTTCCTGTTGGTGGTTTCGATGTAACAGACGTAGTTGTCGGGCTTTTTATTACAGAATCACTTTTCCAAACATCATTATCGATTATATCGGGTAATCTTGAATAGACATATTCTCCAGGTCCTAAATCAAATATTGCGCCTTCAGGACCTCCCGGTTCATTTCCCCCGAGAACCCACATCCGGTCATGAAAAACAACAGCCATATGACCGTATCTCGGTGACCAGTCTGCCTCCATCGTTGCGGGATACCATATCTTACCATCATACGAATACCAAATATCATTAGCAGCGACTTCCTGTCGTCCGGATCTGGATCTCAGTCCGATATAACCCCCGAGAACCCACATTCTTCCCCCAAAGACTGCAGACTGGTGTCCCGATCGACAGGTCCATTCAGCAGTTTCCGTTACCGGTGTCCACGAACCGCCATCAGTCGAATACCACACATCGTTTTTCACCCCGGATTCGGATCCCCCGCCAAGCACCCAGATCTTTCCCTCATATACAAAAGACGCATGCCCCAATCGTGGCGACCATCCGGCATTCTTCGTTGCCTCCGTCCAAGTTACACCATCGGTCGAATACCACACATCATTGTTCAAGCTCCCTGATCCCCCACCGAGAACCCAGATCTTTCCCTCATATACAAAAGACGCATGTCCCGATCGTGGCGACCATCCGGCATTCTTCGTTGCCTCCGTCCAAGTTACACCATCGGTCGAATACCACACATCATTGTTCAAGCTCCCTGATCCCCCGCCAAGCACCCACATCCGGTTATCAAAAACCACAGAGGCATGCCCGATCCGGGGAAGCCACCCTGCGCTATCTGTAACTTTGGACCACGTACGGCCATCCGCAGATTTCCAGACATCGTTTCCTCCCGATCCCCCCAGCACCCACAATTCATTGTTGAATACGAGAGCGGTATGATCGTATCGCGGGGACCAGCTGGCATTCCCGGTTACTGGAGACCATTCCTCTCCAACTATTGTGGCATCCACCGCACTGACACACGTAATACACATGAGGGCAATCAGGATCGCATGTTTCATGGGCATACCAGCAATACCGGCTCTCATTTTCGCACCATCTGACGAGAATGGAATAATTATGTAATAGTAAGTAGCATTTTTTATTAAATATTAATCATTTTAATTTTTCAATGATTGCCAGATTTTTCTGTCCTTACGGTTCCGGTTATCCTCCATGCCAGTTGCTATGAATGATACCCGGTTCAGAAATGCATCTTCTGGATATTGTTGCACAACAAGAGAAGCGTTTTCTCTTATTGTCTTCTTGCATATGGCGACACGAACGCACGACCGGAACCGGCCCGGCAAAGCGGAACTGATTTATCGGGCCGTACACAAGGATCATGGCAGGACATCCGCGTCCTTGCGGTGGAACTGATGATCGGGAACCATCCGGCACTCCTCATTCTTGCAGCGGGCCTCCTCATACTTGCCGGGTGCACCGCACCGCTCACGGCGGATAACGCCAGCCTCAACGCAACCCCTCCAGCCGGTCCTGCGCCCGTCATTCCCCATGACACGCTCAACCAGCCCGGCGCACAGTCCGCGTATATCGTCATGGACACCGACATCTACGCACCGGGGGATGTCGTTTCCTTTACCGTCACCAACCGGGGCAGCGCACCGCTCACCTGCGCCGGCAACCCGCCGTCATTCTCGGTGAAATTCCAGGGGAACAACGGCATCTGGGCTACTCAGATGGGACCGGCAGAACCCGACCGGGCCGAGATGTCACGGCTCGATGCCGGCATATCGACAAAAGTGTACCGGTTCGACACCACCGGCTGGAACCCCGGCCGGTACCGGATCGTACAGGACTGCGGGATCGTACGGGAGATCCTGCTGCGCCCGGTATCGGGAACCACGCCCGGCCCCCTGCCCTCACCAACACCCTACACGGCCATAAACGGGACAACCACAACTCCCGTGATCACCATCGACCCCATCGGCGACCAGCACGAATACGAATCGTTCACCATCTCCGGGACCACCACGGTCCCGGCCGGTCAGGACCTGTACTATGCCATCATGCCGGTCCAGTCCGCCACCCCGTTCGGTTCCGGGCCCGGCGATCTCTTCACGACCAGGGTAGAGGCAGGGAGCTGCGGCACCAACACCTGGAGCGCAACGGGCGAGATCCAGACAGCAGGCGACTACTTCATCGGGATCATGGACACGAACCGGACCGCCACCGCGATAAAAAGGTTCACGGTAAAACCGGCATAGAGTGCGTACCGGTGGATCGATGGATACAACCAAAAAAATGGGCACGTCAATGTTCCTCCGCATGTATGGCATCACGCTCACACCGGCAGATCCGAGCCGGTTCTCCCTTTCCGCACTCCGTACGGCACTTTCCCATGCGTGCGCAGAATACCGGGCAGAGCACGTCGACGCCAGACCGCCGGGCACGATCCTCTCCCGCTACCCCCCCATCCTCTGCGGGCAGCACGGGCCCGCCCTGCGCATAACCGGCCTCTGCCAGGGAGCGGACGTCCTCTGGCAGATCGTGGACCAGAAGCCGGAGATCCTTGACGGAACGCTCCGGTGCCACGTCGATACGCGGGACGCGGAGATCCGCTGCGAGCCGTTCGGGATCACGGATGAAGAGCACGAGTATGAATTCATCACCCCGTGGCGTGCCTTAAACCAGCAGAACGGGAAGAAATTCTATCTCCTGCAGGGCAAACCCTCCCGGGATGCGTTCATGCAGAAACTGCTCACCGCGCAGCTGAACACGCTCGCAAAATCCCTTGAGTATACTCCCGACAGGCCGATCACATCATCGGCCCGTGTCCGGTTTATCCGCGAACGGATCGACCGGCAGACCGTGATGATCTTCAAGGGAACGTTCAGGACCAACCTTGAAATCCCGCAGTACCTCGGGATCGGGCAGTACGTGTCGCAGGGGTCCGGGTGGGTGCAGGAAATTCCCCCCGGGGCTGAAACATCATGACCGAAGCCCTGCTGGTCATCGACGTCCAGAACGAATATTTCACCGGCTGCCTGCCGGTGACCTATCCCCCGGGCAGCCTCGAATGGATCCTCGACGCCATGGACGCAGCCCGGGCAGCGCACGTACCCGTGATCGTGGTCCGGCATTCCAACACGGCGCCGGGGGCAGCCGCGTTCGTGCCCGGAACCCCCGGCTGGGAACTCCACCCCGGCATGCAGGCACGCCCCCGCGATCTGCTGATCGAGAAGACCCTGCCGGGCAGCTTCACCGGGACCAGGCTCGGGGCATGGCTGGAGGAGCACGGCATAAAAAAACTCGTCATTGCCGGCTACATGACGCAGATGTGCTGCGACACCACCGCCCGTCAGGCCCTGCACCGGGGCTATACGGTGAAGTTCCTCTCGGATGCCACCGGCACGCTCACCATCACCAACAGCGCCGGCACCGTCAGGGACGCGGACCTGCACCATGCGGTGCTGGTGGTCCAGCAGCAGCGGTTCTCGCAGGTGATGACCGCTGCGGACTGGATCCGGTCGCTGGCACCGGGCCGGCACGGGGACTTTGGGGGGCCAGGACAACAATCCCGATAAGCCCGGACGGGTAATACTGTACCGGTCTTCCGTTTATGTTCTGGGCACTCCTGTCCGGCATCGGGGCATGTTCCGACGCTGCCTACTATATCGTCAACAAGAAGTATCTCCGGTCGGTCCAGCCCGACCTGCTGGCAGCTGCCGGTTTTCTCTGCACGGGAATTTTTCTTTTTGCCCTTTCCCTGATCCGGGGCTTCCCGACGCTCGGTGCGGATTTTCTCTATGCCGTGGGGGCAACCTGTGCCATCAACGTGCTCGGCACCACGCTCGCATTCCGGGCCCTGAAGTCCACGGATATCTCGCTTGCCGTGCCAATGCTCTCCTTCACCCCGCTCTTTCTGGTCCTCACGGCGTTCGTGATGCTGCATGAGATCCCGTCTCCTGCCGGCACGGCGGGGATTATCATCATCGTTGCCGGGTCGTACATCCTGAATACCGCCGCGGAACATACGAGCCTCCTCGACCCGCTCCGGGCCATGGTCAGCCACCCCGGCATCCTCGCGATGTTCTTTGTCGCATTCCTGTACGCGATCGCCATCGGGTTTGACAAGATGGTGGTGCTGAACTCCGATATCGTCTTCGGATCCGCGGTTGTCTTTTCGGTTCTCGGGTCTGCGTTCCTGGGTATATTCCTTCTGAAATCTGCAGTGCACCATATGGGTTCATCTGTACCAGAGGTTATGGCACCGGTGCAGCCTACTGCCGGCCCGACCAGGGATGTCCTGGCGGCCGGCATTTTAATTGCGCTATTCCTGACCATTGAATCAATTGCGATCAATGCGGCGTACCTCGACCAGATCGTGCCGTACGTCAGCGCGATAAAACGGATGAGCATCATCATCACGGTGCTCTACGGCACCCTTGTCTTCCGCGAGACCGGCATCCGGCAGCGGGTCTTCGGGGCATCCCTGATGGTATGCGGCGTTGCCCTGATCCTGCTCTTCCCGTAACGATCCGATCTCAGCCCGGGGTACGCGGTATGCGGCTCTCCTCAAACAGCGGTACATCCCTGAAGGCCACCCCGTCGAAGACCCCCCGGTCGGTGACCCGGAGAGCCGGGATCACGGTCAGCGCCAGGAATGAGAGGTACATGAACGGGTTGTCGATCCCGCCCATCCTTTCCGTAACCTCATGCAGGGCTCGGAGCCGGTCCACCACCTCCGGATACGGGAGGGTGGACATCAGGCCGGCGCAGTCGAGCGGGAGGACCGTCTCTTCCGTGCCAAGCACGGCTGCCATCCCTCCCTGCGCCGTTATCACGGCAGCGATGGCACGGTGGATTGCTTCGTCGCTGGTCCCGACCGCGACGATGTTGTGGGCATCGTGGGAGATGCTTGCGGCAATCGCCCCGGCACGGAACCTGAAACCGTGGACGAGCCCGACACCTGCGGGGGCCGCACGGTACCGGTTAAAGACCACGACTTTAAGGATATCACGGTCAAGGTCGGGGAGTGCGGCCGCGGAACAGTCGTACCGCAGGGATTCGGTCACGATCTGGCCGGGAACGAGGCCGATGACCCGGGCCGGGCCGGAGCCGTTGATCCGGAACGCATCCGGTGCCGGCACCGGGCACCGGATAGTGGGCGGGAACGGGGGCTGCGGGGCATAGGGCAGGGCCGGGATCGCCCTCCCGCCGCGGAAGACCCCCGTTACCCCGAACCGCTCCGGGTCGTCCACCATGCAGAAGTCCGCCCGGCGTCCCGGTACCAGGGCGCCCCGGTCGGATAAGCCGAACCGTTCGGCGGCAGAGAGGGTGGCCATGCGGATCGCGAGTTCCGTATCAAGACCGCACGCGATGGCCTTTCTTATACAGCGGTCGATGTGCCCCTCTTCAGCCAGCAGGTCGGCATGACAGTCATCGGTGGCAAACGAAAAGCGGGAGACCGTATACGGCGTGACCAGCGGGACGAGCGCTTCGATGTTCTGCTCGGTCGAGCCGTCGCGGATAAAGATGAACATGCCTTTTCTGAGCTTCTCTTCCGCTTCGGCAAACGCGGTACACTCGTGATCGCTCTGGAGGCCGGCCAGCAGGTAGGCGTTGAGGCCGGGGCCGGCAAGACCCGGCGCATGGCCGTCGCGGACTGCCATGAGCGCGAGTTTTGCCCCGATACCGGGATCGGCCGCGAGCACTCCCGGCACGTTCATCATCTCACCAAGCCCCAGCACGCCGGGATTTCTGGTGAACCTGCGCAGGTCGTCTGCTTCCAGCACGGCCCCGCCCACATCTGCGGGAGTTGCCGGCACGCACGACGGCAGCATGTACCGTATGTCAATTGCGGCATCCGCCCGGGCTTCCAGCATGTACTCGATACCCCGGTTCCCGGCCACGTTTGCGATCTCGTGGGGGTCGGCGATCACCGTGGTCGTGCCGTGCCGGACAACAAGGCGTGCATACTCCAGCGGGGCGAGCAGCGAACTCTCGATGTGGACATGGGAATCGATCAGGCCCGGCACGATGTACCGGCCGGAGCAGTCGTGCTCCTCCGTGCCATGGTAGTCGCCGGTGCCCAGCACCAGGCCGTTTTTGACCGCAAGGCTCCCCTCTTCCCATGCACATGTGAAGGGGTTGAAGATCGTGGCATCATGAAAAACCGCGTCGGCAGGGGCAAGGCCCCGGGCGGCATTAGCCATCTCCGGCGAAAACGGCATCATGCTGGCTGCACCGTGATGTCGCGGATCACCGCGGTCTTCCGGTCCCCGTCTTTGATAACATACACGAACAGTTTGTACGAACCGGGGGCGAGCCGGGCCGGGATGACGAGGGTATTTTTCCCGGGCACGAGGGAGACGGGAGCACCGAGAATATCCTGCAGTTCCTGCGTCAGGTTCGCGAGCCGGTAGACGCTGACCTGGACGTGGGCCTCCGCGGGTTCGCCGGTATGGGAGATATCGATCGCAAGGGACTGGTTGGCGTATGCGACATCGCCGACCGACACGGACGTGCACCCGGCCGTAAACAGGAGGGCAAGGAGGAGCACGACTCCGGAAACAGGGTATCCATGTCCTGGCATCATCCAGATGTAACGCGTGAAACCATAAAAACCCTGTTGGACAGGTTGGGCGGGCGAAAACCACGAAGAGGGATGATCCGGGACTGCAGCCCCCCGTTTTCCCGCGGTTTTCCTCAAAGTCCACGGAAACACGGGTTTTTTTCAGGACCGTTTTTTTTATACCGTTCCCCGTAATAATAAAAACATACCTTCTTATACCATCGTCATTAAAAATCACCATCAGGTGATAATATCCCGGTTATAACCTTCTCCCATCATAAAGGTGGTACGGGGAAGACCACCTCGTGTCTCAATATTGCAGGCTTTTTGGTGCAGGCCGGGAAAAAGGTTCTTGTCGTCGATTGCGATCCGCAGGCAAACGCGACCGTCGGTCTCGGTTACGGTTCCCAGTCGTCCGGCAGGAACATGTACGATGTCTTCCTCAGCGGGTACGCGGATTTCCCTGATACGAAGATCACCGAGATCATCCGGACCACCCCTTCCGGGATCGATCTTGCGCCATCCCACCTCGACCTTGTCGGTGCCGACCCCTATCTCTACCTCATGGAGAACCGTACCGAGGTGCTCCGGAATGCACTGGCCCCGGTAGGGGGCACCTACGATTTCATTCTCGTGGATACTCCCCCGAGCATGGGACTGCTCGTGATCAACGGCCTCGTTGCCGCCGATCACGTAATCGTGACGCTCGATTCGGGGTCGTTCGCGGTCGACGGAGTAGCGACTCTTTCGACAATCTTCTCCGACATGAAGGCCGGCCTGGGGCGCGAGATCCGGCCGGAACTTGCGATCATCACCCGGTTCGGGGAGGGACCGGCCCACGCCCGGAAAGCGGAGGATGTTGGTGAGAAGCCGGATATCTTCACGGCCCTGCGGAACCTCTTTTACAAGAAACCCGAACCGACAGAAGACGAGATCCGTGCACTCGAAGAACAGAAGACCGAACAGGACCGGCTGACTGCGCTGGACGCGGAGATCCGCCGGCTCTTCCCGATAGTATATACCATTCCTTATTCACCGCAGATCTACGAAGCACAGAAACGGGGACTTCCCATCTCCCGCTATGCCCCGGACTGCAGTGCCGGTGTTGCATACAAGACCATTGCCGATGTGATCATAACATGGACGTAAAAGAACTTGAGTCAGTATTCAGAAAGGCCGCGAGCGGCGACATTTCCGTAACGATTGACGAGAGCCTGGCCGGCCCGGAACTTGCGGGGCTTGCATCCTCTGCAAACCTTCTTCTGGACAAGTACCGCAAGACAGCCGAACTGAAGGCACGGGCGGATATCATGATGAAGTACAACCCGCTCGCCGTAGCCATCATCACCAAGGACCACCGGCGGGTCTTCATCAATAAAAAATTCGAGAAACTCTGGCGGGGCACGCACGACGAGCTGATGAAGAAGAGCCTGGCGGACTACAACATCAAGGTCATCGGGGGGGAACATTACTTCGCCACGTTCGAGACCAAGAAGCCGACCATGACGAAGATGCTGGTCACGTTCCCGGACGGGGTGAAGAGATCCATGACCCTCTACGCGATCCCGCTCATGGACAAGAAGGGGAACGTGGAGAGCGCCTTCACCATCTATACCGACGACACCGATCTCGTCGAGCAGATCGAGAACGTCCATGCTATCCAGCAGCGCGTAGACCGCATCCTGCAGGAGAACCCGTACCCGCTCTTCACGATCAGCCCGGACCTGTCCATAACGATGACCAACCAGGCCTTCCAGAAGCTGACCGGGTATTCCAGGGATCGTCTCGGCAACCTCTCGATGAAGGACTTTAACTTCAAGAAGAACAAGGGTGACAGTGTCGAAGGCACGATCCGTTCCAAGCGCCGGAGCCAGGGCGAATCGGTCATCGAGTTCCCGGCAGGGACCTATACGCTTGAGTGGTATTACATCCCCCTGGCGGATGGCGAAGGGAACGTCGAGTCGGTCCTGGTGGTATATAACGACATCACGGAGAGCCGGAAAAAGGAACTGGAAGTCAAGCAGCTGATGGAGGATGCCAAGAAACATGCCGAGGCCCTGACCCGGAGCGCCGACGTACTCGAAAAGGGCCTGGCCCTTATCGCCAAGGGCGACCTCAGCTTCAAAGCCCCGATCGAGGAGAACGACCCCCTCTCGCGGCTGAAACAGGACTACAACGAGGCGGTCACCTCCGTCCACAACCTGGTACTCGACCTGGGCAATGCCGTCAAGAAGATGAAGGAGACGACCCAGGACACCAGCAAGAGCACCCAGGAGATCTCCAAGTCCACCGAGCAGGTGGCGATCCAGACCCAGCACACGTCAGAAGGGACGAAGAAACAGCTGGACGAGATCGAGGGTGTCAGCAAGGAGATCTCGGACATCTCCGCATCCATCGAAGAGATCGCGAGCACTTCCCATACCCTGATGGAGCACGCCGGCAAGGCCGCAGAGGAAGGGAACAACGCGGCAGAACTCGGCCGCGTCACTACCGCCAAGATGGCAGTCGTGGAGAAGATTGCGCAGGAGAGCGTGAACGAGATCACGGCCTTAAACGAGCGGATGAAGGAGATCTCAACTATCGTCAGGATGATCGCCGACATCTCCAGCCAGACCAACCTCCTCGCCCTCAACGCTGCCATCGAGGCCGCCCGCGCCGGCGAGCATGGCCGGGGCTTCGCGGTCGTTGCCGGAGAAGTGCGCAACCTTGCCGGGGAATCCAAGTCCGCCACCGGCAAGATCGAGGAACTGATCAACTCCATCCAGGAGAGCAGCAAGAAGACGGCGACGGCCATCAACAGCTCCTACACGGAGATCCAGGCCGGTATCGAGAGCGTCAACAAGACCGTGGAGTCGTTGAACCGGATCACCTCGGAATCGAACGTTGTGGCGCAGGGCGTCACCGAGATCACCAAGGCCACCGAGGACCAGGCCGAGGCAACGACCCGGGTCATGCACGGGATGGAGCAGACCAAGGACAGCATCCGGGAGAACCAGGAGCGGATGGAGGACATGGCCGCCCTCGCCGAGGAGACCAGTGCGTCCACAGAGGAGATTGCGAGTGCGTCTTCGGAACTGGCCTCCATGGCGGATCACCTGGAGATGCGGATGAAGGTATTCAAACTGAGGTGACATTGTGGTATCGACCATCGACATCGTTGAATTCGAACTGGGCAGCGAGCGATACGCCCTCGACATCCAGCTGGCCCGGGAGATCGTGGAGATGATCCCCATCACCCCGATACCCCGGGCACCGGCCTATATCTCGGGAGTCATCAACCTTCGCGGCGAGATCACCAACATCATGAACCTGAATACCCTGCTCGGCCTTCCCGACAAGGAAATCCGCGAGAACCAGAAGATCATCGTTCTCGTGCCGGAAGCCGTGGGCGGGAACAATATCGGCATCATCGTGGACGACGTGAGCAGCGTCATCCAGGTCACGGATGCCGACGTTGACAAGATCAGCGACGGGTTCTCGTCCGAGTTCTCGTCCTTTGTCAAGGGCATCATCAAGATGAAGAGCGAGGACGAAACCGGAGAGAAGAAGAACCTGATCATCTGGCTCGACATGGAGAAGATCATCAAGGATATCGTGGAGAAATAAACGTTCGGGAGGAATGGAGTTGTTAAAGGATATGATAATAACCGTGAGGAGGAGAACGCATTGACGGAGCGTCCGGGAAGGAAAGCCCTGTTCAGCGGTGCAACCCCGGCAGCCGGCCACCAGGACCGGTCATCCGAGGAGATCGCTGCCCACGTGCAACAGCTGAACGAGGAGATCGCCGCGTCTCTCAATTCCGCCGTAGCGGGAGGCATGCCGGGACCGCTCGAAGCATCCCGGTTCGGTGCCGAGTACGCCACCCTTGTCAGTGCCGTGAACGCCGCGTTTACCCGCCTTGCCGAGCGGGAGAGGCTCCCGGTAACCCCGATTGTCCCGGCAGCGGCGGAGAGTGCACCGTCCGGCGATTACGGGGCGGAGATCGCAGACCTGAAGAACCGCCTCGACGTGATGGTGACCAAGAACCCCATCCCGATGCTGATCACCACACCGGCGTTTTCCATTCTCGAAGCCAACGACGCCTACGTGCAGATGAGCGGGATGCGGCAGGACCAGCTGAAGGGCACGAGCCTTGCCGGGTTCAAGCTTGTCTCCCAGTCCGGGGAAGGCGCAAAGGTCGCCCTGCAGCTGAAGCGCCGTTCGTTCGGCGAAGTGACCATCGAACTTCCCTCGGGCCGGCATGTTCTCGAACAGTACTGCATACCGGTTGTCGGGGCAGACGGAGCCGTCACGTCCCTGATCTTCGTATACTATGATGTGACCGCGATCCGGAAGAAGAACGATGAGATCGAACAGCTCAAGGCCCGTTCCGAGACCATCGTCCAGGAGAACCCGATGCCCATCATCCTCGTGGACAAGACCTTCCATATCCGTGTTGCAAACGAGGCCTATATCTCCCTCTCCGGCATCAGCCGTGACGAGCTCCTGAAGATGACCCTCCACGACTTCAAGGTGCTGGAACAGACCGGCGACGGGCTCAAGCGCGTAATCAGCGACCGGCACCGCTCGAAGGGCGAAGTGGTCGTGGCGTTCCCGAAAGACACCCGCCGGCTCCAGCAGTACGGCATCCCCATCGAGGACAAGGCGGGCAATGTAACGAGTATCCTCATCGTGTACAACGACATCACCGAGGAGCGCAGGAAACTCGACGAGATCAACTCCCTTGTCGCCAACCAGCAGAAGAGCCAGCAGGAACTCCAGAAGAAGATGGACGAGGTTGCCACCCTCAAGCAGCGCTCTGATATCATCGTCCGGCAGAACCCGATGCCCATCGTGCTGATGGATACCTCGTTCAAGATCATCATGGTGAACGAGGCCTACATCGCGCTGACCGGGCTTGCCAAGGACCGGCTCGTCGGGATGAATGCCAAGGACTTCCGGATTACCAGCCAGAAGGGAGAGGGGCTCAAGAAAGTCGTGACGGAGAAGAAACGAAGCTTCGGCGAGATCTCGATCACCTTCCCCTCCGGCAGCTTCATCCTCGAACAATACGGCATCCCGATCGTGGATACCAAAGGCAACCTCGCAACCCTGCTCTGCGTGTACAACGACGTCACCCGCCAGCGCGAACAGGAGACCAAGATCAAGGAGATGATGGACGAAGCCAAGGCCAACGCCGAACTCCTCACGGTGAGTGCGGCCGAGCTGCAGACAGCCCTTGCGCAGATCGCCGGTGGCGACCTGACCTACCGCCTCAGCATCGACGACGCCGATCCGCTGGTCAAGCTGAAAGTCGATTACAATGCCGCTGTCACTGCCGTCAACGGCGTCCTGCAGAGCCTCACGGACGCCGTGGTCCGGCTCGATGCGACCATCAAGGACACCATCAAGAGCACCGAGGAGATCGCAAAGGCCACCGAACAGGTCGCCATATCGAGCCAGAAATCGACCGATATCGCCAAGAACCAGATCAACGGCATCCAGAAGATCTCCAACGATATCTCGGAGATCTCGGCTTCCATCCAGGAGATCGCCAGCACCTCCCACGATGTCATGACCCACGCGGAAAAGGCGTCGTCCGAGGGTGCGGAAGCCGCCGAGATCGGGAAGACGGCAACGGGTAAGATGCAGATTGTCGAGAAGATCTCCCAGCAGAGCGTGAACGATATGACCGCTTTGAACGATCAGATGCGCGAGATCTCCAAGATCGTCAACCTGATAACGGACATTGCCAACCAGACCAACCTCCTTGCCCTCAACGCAGCCATCGAAGCCGCCCGCGCCGGCGAACATGGCCGCGGCTTTGCCGTGGTGGCCGGGGAGGTCAAGAACCTGGCCGGTGAATCCAAGAAGGCCAGCAGCCAGATCGAGAATCTGATCCGGGCGATCCAGGCAAAGAGCGAACAGACCTCGACATCCATGCAGCAGTCCTTCGAGGAGATCAAGGGCGGCATCGAGAGCGTCAACAAGACTGTTGAATCCTTAAACCGGATCATCTCCGAGTCCTCAATCGTATCGGCCGGTGTCGGGGAGATCACCAAGGCCACCGAGGACCAGGCCAAGGCCACCAACCAGCTGATGTCAGGAATCGAATCCTTCAGCTCGCTCACGAGCGAGAACCAGCAGCGCATGGAAGACATGGCAGCGCTTGCCGAAGAGACAAGCGCTTCAACGGAAGAGATCGCGAGCGCATCGGCGGAGCTCTCTGCCATGGCAGAGCAGTGCCGGTCCGAGATGCAGCAGTTCCGGCTCAATTGATGGACGGGCAGCGGGATCTAAAAACCCCTCTCTTTTATTATCCGTTTGGGTGGGATTTTTATTGTATTCCCTCGTATTCTCAAAGAGAAGTCATCGAAAAAACCACCATCAGAGGGGGAACAGATGGACGACTTTGGAGCCCTGAAGCATTTCATTGAACAGACACTGAAGATCCAGTGCGGCAACTACAAGGAAGATTACATCAAGCGCCGGTTACTGTCCCGGATGCGGTCAACCAATTCCGCGAATTACGCAGATTACCTCAAGTACCTCAAGGCAAATGCGGGTGAGCTGGATGTGCTCCGTAAAGCCCTGACCATCAATGTGACCGAGTTCTTCCGCGATAACGATGTGTATGACAGCCTCAGAAACGATGTCCTGCCGGATCTCTTCTCAAAGAGAAAGCGGCTCCGGATCTGGTGCGCCGGCTGCTCGACAGGCGAGGAACCATACTCGATTGCCATGATCCTGCACGACTTCATGGCACGCGACAAGGATATCTCGGCCCAGATCTTTGCGACCGATATCGACAAGGTGGTCCTGGCCAAAGCCCAGGAAGGGATCTATTCCCCAAAAGCAATGGGAAAACTCTCGGATTCCCAGACCAAACACCACTTCACCAAACTGCCCGACGGGAACTACCAGGTCAGGCAGCACTTGAAAGACCTGATCCGGTTCCGCCCCCACGACCTGATGGGAGGGACGCCGGTCTCGCGCTGGCTGGACCTGATCACCTGCCGTAACGTGACCATCTACTTTACAGAGAAACAGAAGGACGACCTGGCCCGGCTCTTCCACGATGCGCTGGTCACCGACGGGTATTACATCATGGGAAAGACCGAGTATCTCGGCAGGCAGGTCGAAAACCTGTTCGTGGCGAAGAACTCCGTGCAGAAGATCTTTATCAAGAAAGAATAGCCGGTCTTCTTTTCAGGGTTCTTTTTTCTGCTCATATTCCACAGAGGAGCCCCGCTGGAAGTCCTTGGTAAGGTCATGCTGAAGCTCACGCCGTGCGGCGTGGGCCTTGATCTGGTTGAAGACCGTGATAAAGTTCACGCCGACAATGAGGATCACCAGCAGGAGACTGACCCAGAGCATCACGCCCTGTGCTGAAAGGAATGCGGCCCAGAGCAGCATAACAAAGGAGATCAGGTAGAATACCACCCATGTCCTGATGCCCGGTAACTCCATGTCACCATGTTTGCCCTGCAGAGTAATAATATATCCGGGATTCTCAACGTCAGGCATCTCCAAGGATTGCCCGGTAACCGTACCCTCCGCCAGGATAAAACCGGTACTTTCGGGTGCAGAAACGTCATGTTTTTTTATACCCGCTCCCAGTATTGTACGTGGAGAAAGGAGACCTTATCACCCTCGTGGGTGGCGTACTGCTGGTTCTTGTTATCGCCCTTGTCCTGCACCCGGAGTACCTTTCATCCATTTCTCCGGCACGCGTCACAACACCTGTACCGACCCCGGCGGTACCGGAGACCCTCGTCGATCCTTATTCCTACATGGGAACACCCGTCGTGACAACCGCAACCCCCCTGCCGGTACCGACCATCGCCCCGCCGTACCGGATCTTCTACAGTAATGATCCATTCTCCTATCCGCGGTTCAAGATGCCGGACAACCTGGCGATATTCGGGGCCGGCGATCTGCCGCTCAGGGGAAAGACGATGATCCCCTTTGCCTTCGTCACCGAATCGCGGGGCGGCCTGACCCAGAAATTCCATGTCCCGTACGGGCTCTGGGTGATCAACACCACGGTCGTCGCGAACCGTACCCCCCAGTACGGCAACTTCAGGATGGTCCTCTGTTATGCCGACAACGGTACCGTTGTGGACGGGGAAGAGATCCTCAACCGGGGATCGATGGCACGTATCATCGAGACTTCCGGCACGGATTTCTACATGATCGTCACGACAGCCTACATCGACGCGTACTATATCAGCCTCGAGACCCCGATGGAGTACTACTTCACCGCACAATCCACGTGATGAAGACTGAACCCCGGACGAATCCCGCCACCCGGGTAGAAACCCGGAGAGAAGAGATCAGAGTTTTTCAACGGTGACCCTGACCCGATCGCCTGCTTTTACCGGATGTCCCTTGGGGATGTCGATGTTGAACCAGAGTGCGGCAGGATTGTCCTGGGAGTGGTCCTGCGCCATCAGGCAGTCCTTCTCCTCGTTGATGTTGGCCACAAACTCGATTGCGGATTCGAATTCAAGCACTTTTGTCATGATAAAAATAGGGTTAATGTAACGGGCACGACTCAGATGGCACGCGGGGTGACCATCCAGGTTGTGCTGTTCGAGTAGCTCCACCGGATGATATCCAGTTCCTTGCAGATCTCGGCAAGAATTGCCATGTTCGTACCCACCTCCTTGGGTGAGAGACCAAGGTCCTTTGCAATGTATTTTGACTTGAAGTAGTGCTTGCCCTTGGTTATGCCGGAGTTGAGGTACGAAACGATCTTGTGCTGGGTCTCATTGTACGTCTCACGTAACTTCTTGGTTGTTGACATGGTGTGCCTCAGCAATATGAACTCATATGGATCAGGCTGTATATATAAATATCCTTTTTTTTGGTACAAAATTCAGACTTTTTTCCCCCCGGGAAACAAGCATTTAACCAGAAAGGCTATATTATGCCTCCCGGGTTCCCCGATTTTTTGATATCCCCGATTCTTGCGATTCACCACCATCTGACAAAAATACGGGGAAATTTTGGAAAACTCCGATCAGGAAACCTGCTGCTGGACCGGTGCATCAGCGATCTTCTGGATGAGGGCATCGAGCACAACATCGCGCATACCCTCAACGAACTTGATGCTGCCGACCACCAGGTGACCGCCCCCGCTGATGCCGCCGCCCGGAATCTCGACCCGGAGCTCCCGCACCATACGGGGGATATTCATCAGCACGCCGCGGGAACGGAGCACGGCAAAGTCGGGACCAAAGCCGATGGTGACCACGGGCTGGCCGGCATGTTCGCGGCAGAGCCGGTCGTGCACCTCGCCGCTCGTCTTACCGGGCGGGGGGAACGTGAACTTGTGCGCATGGATCTCCACATCGATGAGGAAACAGTGCGCATCGTTCCTGAGCACGCGGGGGACCACATGGGGCATGCAGGCGCTCATCTGGTCCTCGATCATGGCGTTTGCCCCGTCCACCAGGAGCGCGATCAGACGCTTATGGCGTTCGGGGTTGCCGGTGATATTCAGGATGTCCTTGACGATCTCCCGGCCATCGTTGAACCGGAGCCAGAACTGTTCGTAGTCGAGGGATAGCGCGATGTCCTTGCAGACGTCCTCCGGGTACTGGTCCCGTACCAGCGCGAGGAAGAGGGCCCGTTCCGGGGCTTCGCTCCGGTCCCCGACCCCGGCGATGGCCGGGAAGTGGCGGATCAGGGGTTCGACCTTGGGGTTGATGAGCCGGGCTACTTCGGTCCCGAGCATCCCCGCCGTGATGCCGAAATCTCCCCCTACATGGTAGGGGTTGACGTGGGCCTGCAGGTACTTGTCGATCGTGGCATCCGGGTGGTGGTGGTCGATGACCACGAAGGGGATATCGTACACGCTCGCGATCTTGTAAGCCGGCTCGTCCTCTTCCGTGGACCCGTTGTCGGTCAGGATGACGAGCGGCATCTTCTGCCCGAACCGTACATGATCCTTCAACGAGAAATCGAGATCTCTCGTGATATCCTCGATCTCGTAGAAGGGGGCTTTTGACGGGGCACGCTTGAAGAGGAAATAATCCGCATCGAAGTCGCCACCGGACTCGCGGATCAGGCTCACGACTGCCTGTTCGATGGCCACGGCCGAGCAGATCCCGTCAGCGTCCGCGTGGTGGCGGAGGATGATGGGCTGGGAGGTGAAGACCGCCTTCCTGATGATCTTTGCCACCTTCCTCATCTCCGGCCGGAGCTTCTCCATCACATCGCTCTTGACCAGGAGCGGGATGTTCTCCGGTTCGGCACGCTGGTCCAGGGCCTTCTCGATCCGGACCTTCACCGCAGCGGCATCATCACCCTCCAGCACGGTAATGGCATCCACTTCGATCTGGAGCTGGTTGTTCCGCTTCATCACCTCGCCGATAACCTTGACGATGTTGTCCAGTTCCACTTCCGGGTATGCCCGGACACCGGCTTCAACGAACGCAGCCGCGTTCTGAGTACCGGTCTCATCGACAATGGTGAAGATGGTCGGTCCGCTGGTCTGCTTGATCTGGGCGACCTCGCCCTCAATCGCGACCGTCTTTCCGATCTTTGAAGCGAGATCGGCGATACGAACCGTGGTCGATTTACGCTCGATATTCTGAACCTGGTAGACCTGGATCTGGACCTCCTCAAGGTCTATGTTGCCGTTCGGGCGGATCTGGCGCACCCGGACCAGGATCGAATCCCGCTCCTTGTGCTCGGCCCTGATGTTGCTCTTGTGGACCAGACCCTTGATCCGGTCGTTCAGCTGAACGAACATCCCGAAATTGGCAAATCCCTGTACTTTTCCCTGGTAAATGTTTCCTTCCTCGATATCGGCAAGGTCACAGCCTGCGCCAAGCCGGTACACGAGGAGGTCGTCGGCGTCTGTATTCTGCATGGTTCTTCCTCACTACACGCACGTACGGGCATATTGTTGCGATATTGATATGGTATCGTCAACGCTCCGCGGATACTCTCCGTGTCCTGAGTACCAATGGGTGCCCGGACGTTTATCTTACTTGTTATCGTACCGGAGGGGCCGCAAACGTACCGGGATCATGGGGTTCAGTCCCGGAAAGGAACTTCGATCATCGTGAGATCGTCGGGAACGAGGATTGGGCCGGAGAAGTATTTCTGCGCATCCGCGGTGTGGGCCTTGGTGTCTGTATAACGCGAGCTGATGTGGATCAGGACAAGGGTGCGGGCGCGGAGCGCTGCTGCGGCTTCCCCGGCCTGGGATGCCGTTGCGTGGTAGAACTCAGCTGCACGTGCCGCCTCCGATTCGTCGTAGGTTGCGTCGTGGATAAGGATGTCCGGATCATGTGCCATATCAAAAATTGAGACATGGATGGCACGAGTGTCCCCCGTGTATACGATCTTCCGACCGGGCCGCGGATCACCCATGACATCGTCCGGACGGACATCCCGTGTATCGTCCCCGGATCCGGCCTTCACGGTCTCGCCGCGCTGGAGACGGCCGAACAGGGGCCCGGGCGGGATGCCGAGGGCAATCGCCGCCTCCCGGTTGAACCGGCCCGGGCGGGGATCCTCCTCAAGGATATATCCCAGTGCCGGGAGGCCATGGCTTGCCGCGAATGCCGTTACGGTATACCCGTCAAACCGGACCCACGAGCCATGGGCGAGTTCCACCGATTCCATGGGGAACTTCAGGTTAAACCGTGCCACGTGCCGGAGCGTCCTGACAAATTCGTGCACCCATTCCGGGCCGTAGATCGTGAGCGGCTCGGTCCGGCCGTTGAAGGACATGGTCTGGACAAGGCCGAAAATACCCAGGAAATGGTCGGCATGCCAGTGGGAGACGAAGATGGCGTTCACCGTGAACCCGCACCGGGCCCGCATCATCTGCTGCTGGGCACCCTCGCCGCAATCGAAGAGCAGGGTGTCCGAACCCCGCCGCACCATGATGCAGGCCGGGTTCCGGGACGGAGTTGGAAGTGCCCCGGCGGTCCCGAGAAAGTAAATCTGGAGGGTCTCGCCGCTCACGGAACAGCACTCCTTGATCTTCCTGCAACTCCCTGCTGATGCCGGTCGTTCATGCTACAAAGTCCCTCCGGAATACCCCGAGGCTCCTTTTTGCCTCATCAACCGATCGTCCTTCGATGACGATCCGTTTCCCCTTGTAACGGGCGGCGATGGTCCTGCCGACGGTCCCCCAGTCCATGGTACCGGCACCAAGCATAAGATGTTCATCCGATACCCCGTGATTGTCGTGGATATGGATGTGGCTGGCCCTGTCGACATACCGGAGGAATTCGTCCACTTGTCCCACCGTGTTCGCGTGGCCGAAATCGAAGGTCATCCCGATACCCTCGATTCCCTCCGTCATGCCGATCAGTTCCTCGGGGAACCGGCAGAGGAACTCCTTGAAACTGATCATGTTCTCGAGGCATGCCAGCACACCGTTCTCGACGGCACAGCGGCCGATCTGCCGGAGAGCCTCCTTCTGGAGTTCCCAGACCTTCTGGGGCATCATCTTGCCGATGGGCGAGATATACCCCGGGTGGAGGGTGACAACATCGGTCAGCGGTGCTGCATGCTCGATGCAGATTTTAAGCTGGCGGATAGATTCCCGCCAGATGGGATCGTTCAGGGTAGCGATGTTCAGGTCCCCGTAGGGTGCATGGACGGACGCGCCCAGCCGGGTAGTCTCCAGCATCTCCTTGACCTTGCGGAAACAATCAGGGTCTTCGAGCCGGTAGTTCCCGTCACTGACAATCTCCCAGCCGTCATATCCCGCTTCCTCAATCCCATACACCCAGGAGATATCGTCCCAGACTTTGGCAGATGAAGAGAAATAGACCGGGGGGGTCACACGCCACCCCTCAGTTCATCCAGCAGGTGCTGCACGCTTACCGTAAACTCTGCAAGCGTTCCTTCGTTCTTCAGGTGGATGTCCGCCTGCTTCAGGGCATTGCCCAGGCCCCAGCCCAGTTCGCGGTCGTCCCGGTTACGGAGGGCGTCGGCCGTGGTGAAGTCGTCGGACCGTGCCCGGGCCGCGATACGGGCCAGCCGGTTCTCAAACGATGATTCGATGCTGATTAACGTGAACCCCGAAAAGTGCCTGCGGAAGAGCGCGACTTCGGTATCGCCCCGGATTCCGTCAACAAGGACGAGGGGGGCAGTCTGGCGCCGTATCTCCGGTACGCAGAGCTGGGCGATGGCATCCATCCCGCGCTCGGCCCGGAGCCGGTTGGCCGTTGCCCCGAAGTTTGCATCGCTGGGTTCGAGCCCTGCTTCCTGCACGGCCCTGCGTATCATGTCGCCCATGACAATGACGGGAATACCCATCTCCTGCGCGATCCGCGAGAATTCACCTTTCCCGCTTGCCGGCATCCCGACGACGCCAATCACTCGTATATTCAATTTCCCCGATCTCCCGTGTCCGTATCCGCACTGTCCTGTTCAGCCCATCCGCGATGCATTTTAGTTCCGCCAGTGTCAGGGGGGGATGGTCCTCCTGAAGGATTCGCTGTTTAGAGATATATTCCCCATTGGTCATAGCAGGTGCGGGCGTGTGCACCGGCCCGATCTTGTGCTCGCCCTGCTGGAGGACGAGGGGGGTGGTCCCGATCTCCCCGGATATCTTCCTGATATAATCGGTATTCTCGTAGAACGCGGTAATGACGATCTCCAGTTCGCGAAGAATATTTTCCCGGTAGGCTTCGCGGCAGATCCTGATGGATCTCCTGACATTTCGTTCATAATTGTCTGCCGGGACCGCAGCATACCCCCCGGAACAGCCGGAGAAACCTTCCCACCGGGTCTTGAAGTCAAGGGCTACCCGGTAGACCAGACGCTGCTCAACCAGTGCCTCAAGGGTATCGGGAAAGAGGCCGTTGGTCTGGATAGCTACAGCCAGCCCGAGACCCTTTGCATAACGGGCAAGGGCGATAACGGCATCCTTCTGGAGCGTGGGCTCTCCCCCCGATATCACCATGCCGCTGATGAGGGGGGCCGCTGCCCGGATCATGCCGGCCACCTCGTCAAGCTCGCGCATGTCCGATCCCGTCTGGATGCTCTCGTTCTGGCAGTAGGAACATCGCAGGGGACATCCCCGCAGGAATACCGTACAGACAGCCCTGCCCCGCCAGTCAATGGTCGAAAGAGAGACGAAACCCCCGAAATTCAGCCTGATAGGATCACCGTGCCGGATTATTTTATTCATGTGGTTATATGAGGGTATTGAGACAGGCCCCCATCCGGGAGTCGCCGGACTGCCCGTCGAGTCATCTCCTTATACCATCCTGAATATTGTGGCGATGCCTTCACCAGAGTGGTGGAAAAAAGGAAGCGGGGAATACTATCAGAACTTGAAGTGACGGCTGACGATCTTGAGCGCACAATAGTCGCCGCACATCGTACATCCGTCCGTATCGGCCGGCATCCTCTCCGAACGGATCTTCCGTGCCCGTGCCGGGTTCATGGCAACGGCGAACTGGCGCTCCCAGTCAAGGTCGCGGCGGGCATGGCCCATCTCAAGGTCAAGGTCGCGGGTCTTCTTCAGTTTGATCATATCGCCCACATGGGCTGCAATCCGCGAACTGATGACACCTTCGTACACCTCTTCCGGCGTGGGGAGGGCCAGGTGTTCTGCAGGCGTAACATAGCAGATGAAGTCGGCACCCAGTGACGAGGAGATGGCGGCGCCGATGGCAGCAACGCGGTCATCGTAACCCGGGGCAATATCCGTGACAATGGGACCGAGCATGTAAAAGGGTTTGTTGTTGGTGACCCTTTTCATCAGGGTTACGTTGGCAGCGATCTCATCGATCGGTACGTGGCCGGGTCCTTCGACAATGACCGGGACGTTCTCCTTATGGGCCTTGTCCGCAAGTTCTGCATTGATCAGAAGCTCCTGGATGCCGGCCCTATCGGTGGCGTCATGGACGGCGCCGGCCCGCATGCCGTTACCCATGGAGAGGGTAACCTCGTGTTCCTTCATGATCTCAAGAAGATAGTCGAACTCGGAGTAGAGCGGATTCTCCTTCTCATTGTGGAGCATCCATGCGGTCATGAATGCCCCGCCCCGGGAGACGAGCCCCCCGTGGCGCCCCTGGTTCTTCAGGCGCTTGACCGTCTCCCAGTTGATGCCGGTGTGGATGGCCATGAAGTTGGTGCCGGCCTTGGCCTGCTCGGCGGTGATGCGGAACAGGTCGTCCTCCTTCATGTTTACCACGGCCCCGTCCTTTATGGCGGCCTCGATGAATGCCTGGTACAGGGGGACGCAACCAACGGAAAGCGTGGTATTGGCGATGACCTGCCGGCGGATCTCCATGAAGTCGCCACCGGTCGAGAGTTCCATGAGGGTGTCGGCACCGGCGAGTTCTGCCTGCTTTGCCTTCTCGATCTCCTCGGGAATGTTGACAATATCGGTCGAGGTTCCGATGGAGGCATTGACCTTGGTGCGGAGCCCCTCGCCAATACCACAGATCTTCACCTTGCGGTAGGGCGAGGTCGGGATCACGATATGGCCTCCGGCAACGCCGCGGCGGACGAAGTCTTCGGTGACCCCTTCCTGCCGGGCGACTATCTTCATCTCTTCGGTTACGATGCCGCGCTTGGCATCAGCGACAATACTCATGGCATACTGGTTGCTGTAAAGACCAGATAAAGGCTCGTTTTTTCAATTCTGGACTAAATCTGGCTTGTTAAGTAAGCAAGTAAAGTTGAATTGGAATAACGCATATTTTTTTGTGCTCATGTTATGCCACATTCGCAATCCCTCCCAACATATCCCGTGAACCCCGTTCTCGAAAACCTTGGAGGTTAGACAATGTTTATATATAATGTAGCACTAACTAATGGTAAACCTTGAATATACGAGGTGTTTTACGATGACAGATAAGGACTATTTCGAAGTAACGGTGAAGGAAGCAGCCCACGACGATGCCGGCCGCGGCATCGCACGGGTCAGTATCGAGGTGATGAAGAAACTCGGCCTGGTCTCCGGCGACGTGATCGAGATCCAGGGCAAGAAGAAGGCAGCGGCGATCGTCTGGCCCGGGTTTGCGCAGGATACCGGTTTTGCCATCCTCAGGATCGACGGTAATATCCGTGGCAATGCCGGTACGGGTATCGACGAGAAAGTCAGGATCGGCAAATCCGAGGCAGAGTACGCCAAGAAGATCGTGGTCCAGCCGACCCAGCCCATCCGCCTTGTCGGGGGTGAGCAGTACCTTTCCCGGGTGCTGCGCGGACGGCCGGTAATCGAGGGGCAGGCTGTCCGCGTTGACGTGATCGGGAACTCCATCACGCTGGTCATCACGAAAGTGGCCCCGAAGGGCATGGTCATCGTGACCGATGAGACCGAGATCGAGCTGAAGGAAGAGGCCTACAAACCCGAAGAGGGCAAGCAGGAAGTCTCCGATATCCATTACGAGGATATCGGGGGACTTGGCCGCGAACTCCAGCTCGTGCGCGAGATGATAGAACTCCCGCTCCGCCACCCTGAAATCTTCGAACGCCTCGGGATCCAGCCCCCAAAAGGAGTCCTGCTTTACGGCCCGCCGGGTACCGGCAAGACCCTGATCGCAAAGGCCGTGGCAAACGAAGTGGATGCCCACTTCATCACGCTCTCCGGCCCGGAGATCATGAGCAAGTACTATGGCGAAAGCGAGAAGGGCCTCCGTGAAAAGTTCGAGGAAGCGGAGCAGAACGCCCCGGCCATCATCTTCATCGACGAGATCGATGCCATCGCACCGAAACGTGCGGAGGTTCAGGGGGAGGTCGAGCGGCGGGTCGTGGCCCAGCTCCTGGCCCTCATGGACGGGCTCAAGGGACGCGGGCAGGTGATCGTGATCGCAGCAACCAACCTGCCTGACTCCATCGATCCGGCGCTCCGGCGCGGCGGCCGGTTCGACCGGGAGATCGAGATCGGTATCCCTGACAAGAAAGGCCGCATGGAGATCTTCCAGGTGCACACCCGCGGGGTTCCGCTTGCAGATGACGTGAAGATCGAGGATTTCGCCAACAGCACCCACGGCTTTGTCGGGGCAGATATTGCCCTGCTGGTTAAGGAAGCGGCGATGCATGCACTCCGCAAGGTGATCCCGCAGATCAAGATCGACGAGGATATCCCGACCGAAGTACTCGACCAGCTCAGGGTGACCACCGAGGATTTGGCAGAAGCACGGAAACACGTGGAACCCTCGGCCATGCGCGAGGTCCTGGTAGAAGTACCGGATATCACCTGGAAACAGGTCGGGGGCCTTGAAGAGGTCAAGCAGGAGCTGCAGGAGGCCGTGGAGTGGCCGCTGAAGTACCCGGATGTCTTCGAACGGCTTCATACAAAACCCCCCAAGGGTATCCTGATGTTCGGCCCGCCCGGTACCGGCAAGACCCTGCTCGCCAAGGCCGTAGCAAACGAGAGCGAATGCAACTTCATCTCGGTGAAGGGCCCCGAGCTGCTCTCGAAATGGGTAGGAGAGTCGGAGAAGGGAATCCGCGAGATCTTCCGCAAGGCACGGCAGGCATCCCCGTCGATCATCTTCTTCGACGAGATAGATGCGCTGGTCCCCAAGCGGGGAAGTTACATGGGGTCGTCCCATGTGACCGAGAGCGTGGTCTCCCAGATCCTTACCGAACTGGACGGGATGGAGGAACTCAAGAACGTCACCATCCTTGCGGCCACCAACCGGCCGGACATGCTGGACGATGCGCTCCTCCGCCCGGGCCGGCTCGAACGGCACATCTATGTCCCGGCGCCGGATGCGGAGAGCCGGAAGAAGATCTTCGAGGTCTACCTTGGTGATGAGACCGGCAATATCCTGGCAAAGGACGTTGATGCCGATGATCTGGTCAAGCAGACGGAAGGATATGTCGGCGCCGATATCGAAGCACTGGTACGCGAGGCCAAGATGGCAGCCATGCGGGACTTCATCGTCCAGATGAGTGGAAGGAGCGAGCAGGAGCGGAAGGATGCAATCAAGAATGTGATGCTGACCAGGGTCCACTTCGAGGCAGCGCTCCTCAAAGTAAAGGGATCGCTCGATAAGGATGCGATCGAGAAGTCCGAGCGGCAGGCATGGGAGATGCTCTACAACCAGGAGCAGCGCGAGGTTCTCGATAAGGCTATCACGCTGATCCGCCAGGCCGGCGCAGCGCATAAGAAGACCGATGAAAAGATTGCCGGGGATCTGCGCACGGCAGTGTATGCCCATAAGAAGGATTTTGTTGAAATCCGGAAACTGACAGACTCGCTTGAGAAGAAACTGGAGAACGCATAAGATCAACCAAGAGGACGAGGTGAAGGATATGAGCGGAGAACCTACGGATATGTTCGAAGAGATGGATGCGATGGTTGCCCGGCTCTTCTCCCGGATGGACCGGGAGTTCATGGCCGGCAGCTCCCGGGTATTCGGGTACCACATCGTCATCGGCAGCGGGGATGTCACGGGGGGTACGGCAGAGGTTTTGTCACCCCTGCCGCGCACAACCCGCGAGCCGGTTGCAGAAGTGCACCGGATCGGCGATGAGACCAAGGTGATAACTGAACTTCCCGGAGTATCCGGCGAATCGATCCGGCTCGACGTCAAGGGATCCACCCTTACCATCGATGCCGGCGATGCACAGAACCATTTCCACACCGTGGCGGAAATTCCGGATGTGGATGCAGCGTCCCGGACGCAATCGTTCCGGCATGGCGTGCTGGAAGTCACCTTCAGCAACCTTCCGGCACATAAAGGGGAAAAAGACCCTGGCGCGTAATTAACCGACAATCCCTTTTTTCTAAAGAACTGCTACCAGGCTCCTGATGGCCCGTCTATTTTATACCACACATTTTTCAGATAATAATCCTCATAAAGATCGCAGTCAAACGACTACATACCTGAAGAGTCCATATGGGCTCTCTGCAACGGCATGTTCTTGTACATCCGGAAGGGCGGTGCATCATGAAACTCAAAGAATTCCTTGAGTGTGAAGGAACCGAGAAGAACCTCGCGGAATTGATCCTCTTCCTGAGCAGGCAGGCCCCCGCCATCAGGAAGGGATTCCTTTCCAAAGGCATGAAAGGTGCAGATGACAAGACCACGCGGAACGTCTATGGCGAGGAACAGCAGCCCCTCGACAAGTACGCGGACTCGGTCTTCGTGGACGGGATCCGGTCTTCGTGCCTTGCACGGTATGTTGCAACGGAAGAACAGGAAACGGTTGTTGAGGTAAAGAACCCCAGGGCAGGTTTTGGCGTTGTTATCGACCCGCTCGATGGATCTTCGCTCATCGATGTCAACCTCTGTGTCGGCACGATCATCGGGATCTATCCCGGACAGGTCCTTGCAAAAGGATCCGAGATGGTCGCTGCGATGTACATGCTCTACGGGCCCCTCACGAGCCTGACTCTGACGGTCCGCAAGGGTGTCCACGAGTTCGTTATGGATGAATCCGGCGAGTTTGTGCTGCGGCAGCGCGATATCAGGATCCCCGAAGGAAAGGTCTTCGCTCCCGGTGCCCTCCGGAAAGAGTACCTGCCGGCCCATGCCCGCTGGATCGAACACCTGGAGAACGAGGGTTACAAACTCCGGTTCAGCGGCTGTTTCGTAGCCGATGTCCACCAGATCCTCCACAAAGGAGGCGTCTTCACCTACCCGGGCATCAGGGGTAAGGAGAAGGGAAAACTGCGCCTCCTTTACGAGGCCAACCCGATGGGAACGATCATCCGCGAGGCCGGAGGAGCGATCAGCAACGGGAAGTCCGACATCCTTGGGATCGTCCCCACGGCGATCGATGATGTCACCCCGATCTATATTGGCGGCACAAAAGAGATTGCGCTGATTGAAACATATATGCGTGAAGGGTGAATAAACAGGATTGATGCAGTATGGCAAAGCATAATTATGGCCCTCTTCCGGGCTCGACCGTCCTGGAGGCAGTCTCCGGTCATAAAGCGATCGTTATGGCAGCCAATGTCCGGATCGCTTCGGTGGCACAGGGCATCTTCAAGGCAGCAAAGGACACAGACTCCGCGGTCTTCATGGAACTTGCCCGGTCCGAGTGCGATCTCAAGGGGGGATATACGGGGCTTACGCCTGCAGACTTCTCGAAGCGGATGAATGAGGCCGCAGCAGCGGTCGGCTTCGATGCATGGGCCCTCCATGCGGATCACATCACCATCAAGATGGGGGATGCCGCGGAGATCGACAGCACGAAACAGCTGATCGATGCGCAGATAGCGGCTGGTTATACCTCATTTGCTATCGACGCGTCCCACCTCTTCAACTTCGAGGGAAAGAACGTCCGCGAGGAACTCGACCCGAACATCAGGGTTACAACTGACCTGGCGAAGTACATCGCTGACAAGATGCACGGAAAAGAGTTCGGTCTCGAGGTAGAAGTAGGTGAGATCGGCCGCAAAGACGGGAGCGGCCTGGTTCTGACCAAGCCCGAAGAAGCAGTTACATTCATCAGGGCGCTCAATGAGAACGATGTCCACCCCCATGTGCTCGCCATCGCCAACGGCAGCACCCACGGGCACACGTACGATGCCGGCGGGAACGTGGTGGAGCAGCTCTCCATCGACATCCCCCAGACAAAGGCGATCGCACAGGCCCTGCGGGATAACCGGTTGCATGTCGGCATTGCCCAGCACGGCATCACGGGCACTCCCCGCGACCTGATCAACCTGCACTTCCCGAAAGGGGATATCATCAAGGGCAATGTCGGCACGTTCTGGCAGGATGTGGTCTTTTCCGTGCTGAAAGTATACGAACCCGGCCTTTACCAGAATATTCAGGAATGGACTCTTGAGAAGTACCGTCCAAAAAACCCCGGAAAATCCGACCGCCAGATCTTCGACGGCAACTGCAAGATGGCCATCAGGGAGTTCTTTAAGGACCTCTACTCGCTCGATGAGAAGACCGAGCATGCCATCCGCTCCATGGCCTATGCCGAGAGTCTCGTCTTCTTCCGGGCATTCGGGGCGTACGGAACTGCATCGCTTGTCAGGAAATCCCTGTACTGACCCTCTCCTTTTTACGATGGGGGAAATCTGCCCCCATAAGCAAACTTTAATTATCTTACATCCCAAATTAGGGCAGATGGTTAACGGAATTGTTCTTCCCATAAAAAAAGTATTCGCCCTCGTTGACTCGAAAATTTCCGTCGAGATTAAGGACGAGGGTCGGAAACTCCAGGGGCGTCTTATCGCAGTGGATGAATACCTGAATATCCACATGGATGAGACCATCGAATTTGTTGACAACCAGCGGGGACGGAGCCTCGGTACGGTGGTCATCCGCGGCAACAACATCCTGACAATCGCACCGGTCATATGAGTGCGAAGGTGGATACCGTGGGAGATCCTGTTGAGGAAGGTCTGCAGCTGATCCAGTCGCGACCGGAGGGCGTGCTCCAGAGCGAGCTCTGGAAGGAACTTGGCGTGGACAGCCGGAAATGCTCCCGTATTGTCAAGAAACTGGAAGAGAGCGGTCTCATCGAGCGGGTTGAATTCAAGCGGGAAGGTATCAAGACCTACCTGCTGCGGGCAAAACAGATGCCGGTCAACCCCTCAGACCTGCTTGCGGGAGACGAACTGATACCCTGTATCGGGTGCGATCTCGAGTGCGTCATCGAAGAATGCCACCCCCTGATGGACTGGATGTACCAGCTGGCAATCGTCTCGCACCAGGATGAATAGCGGCCATTCTCTCTTGTTTTTTTTACGTCCTGTCGAATCCGTCCCCGTACACCCTCGTTCTTCAACAACTATTTATCGGCCGGCCAACCACCTGATATTAGTCAAATTCACGTCGTTTTCTTGGGGTGATGCGCGATGATTTCCGTCCTGTTCGTGGATGACAATACCGATCTCTTCACCCGCATCCGTACAGCCCTGGAGAAGACCGGCGAGATACGGATCGAACAGGCGCACTCCCTCAAGCAGGCCACTGAGAAACTCCGTGGCCGGAACTTCGACATGATCGTCTCATACGAACAGCTCCCGGAAGTAAACGGGATCGAGTTCGTTCCCGATATGAACGGGATCGATTTTTTGAAATACCTCAAATCGCAGGGAAATACCACGCCGGTCCTCCTCATCAGCCGACGGGGGGCCACCAAGATCGCCATCGAGGAGGTGAACAACGGGATCGAACTCACCCTTCCGCAATCCGGCGACATACGCGGGCCGGTAATGGAAGTGGTTACCCTGATCAAGCAGACCATGCTGCGGAAGAAAGCGGAACGGGAACTCAAGGCCCAGAACGATCAGCTGGCAACCATCCTCTCCGCCACTCCCCTTGGCATTTTTCAGATGCGCAACGGGATCATCGAATGGGTGAACCCGCCGCTGGCCACGATGCTGGGAACCACGGAGACAACGCTCGTAGGAAAGGAAGTCCGAACCCTGATCCGGAATATCGAGGAATACGATCAGCTCATAAGGGAATTCCTGATCCGGAAGGATGCCGGGGGTCTGCACCATGCCGACTGCCGCCTCCTCAGGGCCGACGGCACCGTGCTTCCCTGCCATATCCAAGTCCAACCCCTGAACCCTGCTGATATCTCGCGGGGCGGCACCTTCGTTGTTACGGATAACTCCGAGAAGCAGAAGATCGCCGATGCCCTCCATGAGAGCGAGGCGAAGTACCGGGATGTACTCCAGAACTCCCAGAGTATCATCATCCGTATGGACACGCAGGGGACTATCACGTTCTTCAACCATTATGCCCTGACATTCTTCGACTACACCCTGGATGATGTGGTCGGGAAGAATGTGATCGGTACTATAGTTGCGGAGAAAGCACGGATCCAGCACGGCCTCTCCATGATGGCAAACGATATTGGATTCAATGCCGAAGGATATGCCGTCAACATCAATGAGAATATCCGGAGGAACGGTGACCGGGTCTGGATAGCCTGGATCAATAAGGCGATCCGTGACAACGAGGGGCGGTTGGTCGAGATCCTCTGTATCGGCCACGATATCACCGACCGGAAGCGCGGTGACCGGGGCGAGGTCCGGATCAGCACCGATACCTGGAAGGACGTGGTCGTGGCGGATACCGATGTGAAAGAGGAGGTCTTCGATGCGGTCTTCCACATCTGCACGGAGATCTCCATCGAAGGCCGGGAAGGAAAACCGGTCGGTACCACGTTCCTCATCGGGGATACGAAGAATGTCATGGCGAAGTCCCGCCAGATAATCTTAAACCCGTTCGAAGGGCACCCCCCGGAACTGCGCAACGTCCAGAACCCCGACCTTAAAGAGAACATCAAGGCGCTTGCCCAGCTGGATGGCGCTTTTGTCATCACTGCAGACGGATTTGTGGAATCGGTGGGACGTTATATCACGGTGGACTCAAGCAACGTCTCGCTTCCCCCGGGGATGGGTACCCGCCATAACTCGGTGGCTGCGATCACGGCGGTGACAAAAGCCGTGGGGATCGTGGTGTCCCAGAGCGGGGGCGGGATTACGGTGTTCCGCGACGGAAAGATCATAAAGAAGATCACGCTCTGATCTCAAACTTTACATTGTTATCTGTGCCGGCATCCCGGCAGGCCCGAACTGCACCGGTGCCGGCAGATCGTGCCCACGACCCGGAACGCATCCTCAAGATCCGGGAAGTTGGGGATTTTTGCATTGCGCAGGATGTGGACGGGCGTCCTCATGCTGTCCCCCCCGATGATACATCCGACCACCATCTTGTCGGTGAGCCTGCTGAAACGGACGATCTCGTTGGCCACCCGGACCGGATCGGACGTGGCCGAAGGAACCACGATCACAAAGGCGATGTCCCAGAGATCCTGTCTGCGGGCAACGACATCGAACGTCCGGGCGAACCGGTCCGCGTTCGAGTCTCCGACCATATCGATGGGGTTGGCCCGGTTCCAGTTCGCGGGGAGGATCGCATCCAGTTCCTTCAGGAGGTCGTCCGGGAAATTACTCATGGCGATGCCGTACTTTTCCGCGTAATCCGTTGAAAGCACGGCGAACCCGCCCGCATTCGAGATGACCAGGGCGCGGATACCCTGCGGGTACCCCTCAGAGGAGAGGAGTTCTGCGACCTGGAATGCCTCGCGGAGGGAACTGACCGGGATGACGCCGGACTGCCGGAATGCTGCAAGGTAGACCTCGTGACTGCCGGTCAGGGCCCCGGTATGGGAGGCAGCGGCCCGTTGGCCCAACTGCGACGAGCCGGACTTGATGGCGATGATGGGCGTTGTCCGCGAGATCGCCCTGACAATTTCCCTGAAACGGGCTCCGTTGAGGATCTGTTCGATATACAGGATGATGGCCCGGGTCTCCGGGTAATTCCCGGCAAACCGGATGAAATCCTCAAAGGTGAGATCGGCCTGGTTCCCGACGCTGATCACCGCCGAGAACCCGATCTCTTCCTGCAGGCTCCAGTCAACGATGGTGGTGATGATCGCCCCGCTCTGGGAGATGAACGCAATATGCCCCGGCCGGGGTGAGACGGGATCGAAGGTGGTGTTGATTCCCTGGTGCGGGAGCATCAGCCCGAGGCAGTTGGGGCCGATGATCCGCATACCGTACTTCCGGGCTGAACTGATCATCTGATCTTCGAGATCTTTTCCTTTTTGGCCCATCTCGCGGAATCCCGAGGTGATGATCAGGGAGAGCGGAATCTTCTTGTTTCCCGCTTCATCGATCACGGCGGGAACCCCGGCGGCCGGGATCGCGATCACCGCAAGATCCACGGGTTCCGGGACGGCCTCCAGATCCGGATACACGGTCTTCCCGAGGATGGTTCCCCCCTTGGGATTGACAGGGTAGAGCCGGCCCGGGAAGGGCAGGAGATTCCGGCATATGGCATAGCCGATCTTGCCCGGATCTGATGAGGCGCCGACCACCGCAATCGACTGTATATCGAGGAGTCCTGCGGGCATCTCGCGGATTTCTTCCCCGGTCACGGGTTTCTGCTCATCATTCAGGTAGATCCGGGCATCGACTGCACAAGCGCCGTGTGTATACAGGACCAAGGGATTGATATCGAACTCCTCGATCCGGGGATCGGCAAGGAACATACCGGCAACGGATTCAATTATTGAAGTCAGGGAGGTGATGTCGAGCGGAGGTTCGTCACGGTACCCTGCGAGGAGCCGGTAACCCTTCAGATCTTCAAGCATGGTACCGATCTCGCTTTTATCGAGAGGAAGGATCCGGATTGTCACATCCTGCAGGAGCTCGACCAGCTTTCCCCCGAGACCTATGGTGATGACCCGGCCAAAGGCCCTATCAACCCTCCCCCCGAGGATCAGTTCAAGGCCCGGTGCGACCTGTTGTTCTACGAGAACGCCCCGGATCTGAGCCCCCGGCCGGAACTCCGCTGCATGCCGGATGATCCGGTCGAATGCCTGGCGTGCTTCCATAGGCGTGCGGATACCGGTAATTACCCCGCCGGCATCGCTCTTGTGGATGATATCCGGAGAAATCACTTTCATTACTACCGGATATCCCAGTTCATCTGCAGCCCGGACAGATTCCTCCGCGGATCCTGCAACCCGGTATGCAGGGACCGGTATGCCATGGTCGCTGAGGACGGCGTAACCTTCGGGTTCTGTGAGCAGGATCCTGGTCATCGGGATTGTTCCTGAAATACCCTTAGGCCATTACCCCTATTAAGTCTGGTCATCGGGAACGGATCTTCCGGACCAACCAATCATGGGAAAACCCCATAGGAAGCGTTCGATCGGAGGCACCCGGCCATATCCGAGAGGACCGGGAGGATCTCCCCATCATCGGCAACCCGATCCCGTATCCGTTCGGCAAGGGAACCGTTCAGGATCCGGTCCCGGATAACCGGGAGATACTGCTGCTCGTCACGGGTGGCATGGCGCCAGGCCGCATCGTACAGCCGCACCAGGTCATCCCGCATCCCCCCGGTTCCGTACCGTATGGCATCCTCGGTCAGGTCGAGCAGGAAGTCCCGGTCCTGCTCGACGGGAAGCGTCCGGCAACGGATGAGGGACCGGACAAACGCGCAGACTGCCATGTCGGAGTGGATGGACTCCTGTTCGTCCAGCGCCTTGATCTCCAGGCACTTCCGCGAAAACCGGATTATCTCCCCGCCGGAGTTCACCCACTCCTCGCAGAGGATCTCGGCACCGCGCGACCGGAGCTCCCGGAAGACCTCCTCCTGCCGTGTACGGTAATCCGTCACGGAACGGATGGTCTCAGGAATGATCCGGTTACAGATACGCGGGATCTCCTTCTGGTTCTCCCGGTAGAAGACCAGCCGGTTGTCGCAGACACCGGTCAACACACCCTCGACCATGGGTGATGCGGCGGTGACCGCGATCAGGGCCGGGAGGAGGGACCGGATCCTGTTGTAGAGATGGATGAGCTCCCTGCTGCTGCCGTATGAGAGGTTGATCTGGAGCGCCTGTATGTTCAGCCAGCCGTGCTGGCGGATGTCAAAGAGCCGATCGTAGACCTCGTAATACTCCCCTTCATCATGGTCCCAGACCGGAATTTCCTTCAGGTGTACCAGAGGGTGCATGCCAAGGCCGAGGAGCTGGTAACGCCCTTTGAAGAGGCGGTTGAACTTGTCCATGCCCCGGACGAGCTGTGCCTCCAGAAACGCGAGTTCATCCCCGTGCTGCCGGGGGATCATCTCCAGGACCGTCTTCTGGAGCTCCTTGCCGAGTTTTACATCCCCGAAGAGGATCTCGTTCTCGTACCGCCCGCATATATCCTTCAGGATCCGGTCGGAGTCCGGCACGGCGTGGAACTGGCCGTCGTTGATGGAATATTCGTGCTCAGTGCCGATGGTCATGGGAATCTTCGTACCTGCGCGGGATCTCCGCCACCTTCTCCGTCTCCGGCTCCTCGATCCGGCAGATCGCTTCAATCTCTTCTTCGGTCAGGTGCGCAACCAGCTGGGCGATGCTCTCGACCGCACGGCCATACTGCTGGTCGTAGGCCTCGGGCACCTCCTTCAGGAGCCTGACCAGGGGACAGATGGACTCGTACTTGAGGAAGATCCCGATGGAATCCCCCCGTACGTCGAACGTGAACGGCCCCGCCCGGCAGGTCTCCGGCTTGACGGCATGGATGCCGCATCTCCCGCCGGTGCAGAGAGAACAGGTACCGTCATTGCGGGTCCTGATATAACGGTACCCGTTTTGCCCGAATGCCTCCTCCGGAACGCCTTCCATCCTGAGCCGGTGGTAACACGGCCCGGAGATTGGCGGTTGTGCCCCGTTACAGCAGTGGCCCCCGCACTTCAGGCAGATCTCCTCGGCTCTGATAAACCAGTCCTGTACCATGCCGATCACGCCGGAATGAGGCGGTTTACGATCTGTTCGAAGACCCGGGGATAGCAGTCATCCTCCCCGCTCTCGATGGAAGGGTTATCGTTCACTTCGATGACATAAGCGTCCCCGGAGGTATTCTTGATATCCACGCCATACAGCCCGGTGCCGATGGCGTCTGCCGCTTCGATCCCGAGCCGGATCACCTGGGGGGGAACTTCATCCACCGGTACGCTCTCGACACCGCAGTATACGATGTGACCGTTGACGGACGCCTGGATCTTGAACGTAACCGAGGGAATCGTGTACTTGCAGGCATACAGCAGTTTCCCGTTCAGTACCCCGACACGCCAGTCATAGGTACTCTCGATGTACTGCTGGACAACGATCCAGTCCGAGAGGTGGATGAACCGCCGGGCTACCTTGAAGAACCCTGCGATATCGGTCACCTTCTCGACACGGAGCGAGAACGATGTCGAGGGCTCTTTGATGACAAGCGGCGATCCCAGTTCGTCGAAGAGAGCGGTCACGCGCTCGACGGTCAGGTCCTGTTTTGATAAAAAGACCGTCTTCGGCAGGGAGACATGGTTCCGGATCAGGTGCGAGTACATGTTGATCTTGTCTGAACAGATCTGGATCGATTGTGGATCATCGATCACCGGAATATGATGGAAGGCGGCCATACGGGCTGCAACATAGGTCACGTTCATCGGGTCGGTACGGGCACGGATGAAGATGCCATCCATCTTGGGAATCCGGCGGATATCCACCGGAAAGAGGAAGTCCACATCGTGACCCATTCCCTCAGCCACATCCCGGCACCGGATCAGCGCATTGAGCTGTTCGGCATTGGAAAGCGTCTTCCGGTCTACGAAGATACCTAACCGGCTCATAAAAACTCCTGTCGGGATATGCAGGCCGAGATCAGGGCGCGTTCCTCATCAGAAAGCCGGGAGTACCGTGTTGGAGAAAGGGATGAAATGTGACAGCGATCGCCATACCGCACGAATACCATCGTGACCAGCGGAATAGCAAAGAGATCATAGATCCGTTGCGCGAGCTCGGGGACACCAGGACCGGTATCGCAGGTCCTTCCGAAGATGGATACTGCTGAGCCGATCTCCCCCCCTTCTTCCAGTTTCTGGTAACAGAAAGGATATTTCCCCTTGTTGGTGATGTGCTTGATGATCTCCTTTGCCTTATCGCTGTCCCGGATCACCGCGTAATCCGCAGGAGAGGCAAAATAGTTCAGGCCATAGACCAGGGACGGCAGAGGAGCATATCCCTGTGAGATCCCCCACCAGCAGACCGGGATGCCGGCAAGGTGGGCCTGTTCAAGGCATACCGGAACCACGTAGGCATCAAGCACGGCGGTACTTGTTGGCCTGACCGCCATCCCCTCTATTTCACGACGGAGGATTGTGTAGTAGGTCTCGCTTTTATAAGAATAATCCTCGCTGATGATATGGCAGATTCCGTCCGCTTCAACGGAGTACAGCATATCGCGGGAGATCGCAGGATCCTTACGTACACCAGATTTCGCGGACGCTCGCCGGTTCTCCAAAGACCCCCCGTCACGGTCCGGCATGGGTTGCAGCTGTACATGAGGGGTGGCACAACCACCGGCCTCCGCAAGAGCTGCCTGTCCCTGACTGGCGGGACTGACCTTCAGCCGACTGTTCATGGGGCAACCAGCCCCGTGACAGTCCCGGGCAGGCCCGGCATCACCGGCCATTGGCAGGCCCGTATGCTGCAGTCAGGCCCGCTGCCGGAAAGAACATGTGACTGATGTGTGCAGGATGTTCCGGCACACGGCGGTTCCAGAACGGAGGAGAAAACACGCGGGTCCTCTTCATAATCGTCGTTATTCTCAGACGTTGTCATAAAAGAACACTAATCCAACATCATGTCTATTGGATTATCACAGTCAGCTATACGATCATCCACTAAAAAAGAATTGTGCTCACAGAAACCCGTCAAAACCGGACCGGAAAAATCACTGCGGAGTATACGTGAATACAGCGAATACGATCCTTACGCAAAGGAAATAATGCTACCACCATTTGACGGTATATCGAAAAGAAATGAAGTTGTTGTGAAAGGAAGGTTGATACTCTCATATGACTATGAGTAATGAGCCATGCATATTCCCACACCCGAAGAACTCCGGGCGCGCCGCGAAACACTGGGCATGAAGCAGACAGAACTTGCACGCCGTGCAGGGATCAGCCAGTCAATGGTAGCCCGGATCGAGGCGGGCAATGTGGACCCCCGCATCAGTACGCTGAACAAGATCATCGTTGTCCTGAATAGTGCCGAGCCCCGGAAGATCCGGGCTGCACAGATCATGCATACACCGGTCCTCTCAGTTCAGCCGCAGGACGCTATCAGCAGGGCTGTTGAGATCTTCGAAAAGAACAACATCTCCCAGTTACCCGTGATTGAGCAGGGAATCCCGGTTGGCTGCATCTCCGAATCGGTGATCGTGAAGGCGATCGAGCAGCAGCGGTTGCATAAGCCTCATGTCATTTCCGTCAAGGAGTTCATGGAGCCCGGATTCCCCACGGTACCTCCCGACATGGATGTTGAGACTGTCGTGAATATCCTGCAGCAGAACCATGCGGTTCTTGTCGTGGATGGCCGGGTAGTATCCGGTGTCATTACCAAACACGACCTGATCTCACTTATTGTCTGAAAAGTGGACATTCATTCTTATTTCCTTTTGGAACGACCGGAATCCGCTCCCCCCGCGATACAAACTTATATATGCAACCTATTGGCAAGGGTTACTTGTCGTGACCGTTCCGGCCACGGATGGAGTATTACATGGCAGAAGAATCGAAAGATATCAGCAGCATGACCGTGATCGGCATCGGAATAGTCCTGTTTGTGATAATTGTCGCCATCTGGTACCTGTTCCTGAAGTAAGCCGTCTTCCGGCCATTAATTCCCGTTTTTCCCATCAGAGTTGTGAGACAAGGTCTCTGAGTACATCTGCGGGTTCTTTTGCTTTTACTACACTTGACGCCAGGAGGACGCCATCGGTTCCGAGTTCAACAGCGATCTTGACGCATTCTCCTGTCTGGATGCCTGCCCCGGTGAGTACCTTCACATCAGGGTTCACACCATGTACGGCAGCTACCGATCGGCGGATGATATCCGGGTTTGCTTTCGATACGGAAACCCCGCTACCGATCAGGTCCGGGGGTTCGATGGCCACGTAATCGGGTGCAAGCGCCGCAGCGGCCGCGCTCGTTGCTTCATTGTTGGTACAGATCACCGAGATAAGTTTCTGTGTCCGGAGGCTCCTGACCGCGTGCTCGATCTCGGCCAGGGTGAGTCGCCGTTCGGAGTGGTTCACGAGGGATCCGGCCGCCCCCGCGGCCTTTATGGCCTCAGCGGACACCTGGCCGGTATGGGCACCGGGTTCTGAACCGTCGACATGCTGGGCATAAACAGGTATGGTAAAATGGTGGCAGAGGGGATGGAGGTCGATGTACCCGGGCGCGATCCCAAGGGTAATGCCGCTTTCTCCGGCAACAATCTGGGCGGCCTGTGCGATCATATGCGCCCGGTGACCGGACCCCTCGTTATAATTCTTCAGGTTTACCAGGATGAGAGGCGATGTCATAAAAATAACTCCATGAAGTAACCAGGATCCCGTTTATATTCTTATCCGCCCTGCACGATGATGAATATTTGGTAACAGACCACATCAATGTCAATACCTTGATGAGGCAGAAACATCAAAAATGTTCCTGCTCTCTGGAATAATTGTGGGGTGAAATGATGCGCATAACTTCGTTGTGTATCGCGATAACGCTGTTCCTGCTCCTTGCAGGAACGGTTTCGGCTGCAGAAATTGGTGAGAAATGGGTTCGAACAACCGCCACAGCGGGCTTCCCGGACCGTGCCGGCCACGCAGGCCTCGCGTTCGATGACAAAATGTGGATCATCGGGGGGTCATCAGATCTCGGTTTGAGCGGTTTAAACGATACATGGTACTCAACGGATGGTATTGACTGGATAGAGGCAACCCCTGCTGCCGAGTTCCCCGGACGATTTGATCATGCAGCAGTTGTCTTTGACGGGAAGATGTGGATTATCGGGGGATATAACGGGAAATCGTCTCTGCATGATGTATGGTATTCATCCGACGGCATTCACTGGTCTCAAGCAACCGAAGTCCCCGGCTTTACCGGGAGATATGCGACATCGGTGGTAGCCTATGATAACCAGATGTGGTTAATCGGAGGATATGATGGCCGGTTTTCCTGGGATGATGTCTGGCGCTCCCCCGACGGCATCCATTGGACCCAGGTGAACACGAGTGTAGGTATTGGGGAACGGAGTGGCCATTCTGCTCTTGTCTTCAATGAAAGAATCTGGGTGCTGGGTGGCGCACGAGGTTCCTCTAAAAAATATAACGATGTCTGGTATACGACTGATGGCAGTACATGGATGCAGGCTACCGGAAACGCCGGTTTTTCAGCTCGGGCGGGACAGGCAGGCACCGTTTATGATGGGAAGATGTGGATGATCGGCGGTCATGACGGCACATCTGCGAGGAACGATACCTGGTATTCAGCGGATGGCGTCACTTGGACTGAAGCGACGAAATCTGCTCCATTTATGAGCAGATTCGATTTCCCGGCTGTTACCTATCACGGACGAATCTGGATAACTGATGGCGCAACCGGGAATGGGCTTGCTACAGCAGGCAACGATACGTGGTATACCGGTTCAGAGGCATCTTCCCCGATATCGTCTGATAACGGGATATGGTTTTGGTGCATAATGGGAATCGGGATAATTGTATTAATTACAGTATTCTATGTTACCCGTAAGAAGTATCAGAAGGAGACCAAATCCCCAATCGCTACCTCAAAGAGATCCTCACGGAAAAACAACAAGTAATTCCCTTTTTTTCTCTCATGACAACGCATCACCGTGAGAGCTTCGTGATTCCACTACGCATCGCTCCACGAGGGGTCGGATTAATCATAAAATCCCTGTAAAAGATGGCTGTTTGCGGCGTGACCCTTATAACAAGCATACGGCGGTAAATCATTCAGATACCGGATGTTTCCTCCCGCATTTCCTGACAGTAATCGATATTGAGATTCGTTTTATAGTGCCGGACCAATGTCTGCATACGGGACGTACTCTGGTGCCGGGCATCGATGATAATATCCGTTATACCTGTTGCTGCCAGATCCGGGAGATTATCGATACGACTGATCCCGGCGGGAGACCCGATATGCGTACGGCAGGTTTCATCCATGGTAACCGGAAAGAGTCTCCCTTCCACATCTTTCAGCCAGAGCAGGGGACGCGATATCGCGTCTTGTACCCTGCTCCCGCAGGGGATAACAAGCCGGGCAAGACAGTCCCGCGTGACCATCGTTTCAATGTTCCCGTACACGACCATGGCACTGCGGATTCTTATGCCGCCTCTTTGCGAGATACGCACCAGTCTTTGGATCTCGTCCCTAGATAATTCCGGCGAGAGGGTAATGACGGCATACTGGTGATGTGCCGCAACGAGGGCTGCATGGTTGAAGATGTTGAGCGACTCATCACCATAGAGTACGAAACCGGGGATCGTATCCCGTATCGCCTGCGCGATCCCCGGATTCCCCGACATGCACGCCCGGAGGCCCTGCCCGTAAAGGGGTCCCAGCGCGGGAAGGAGCTGATCGAGTTCGCGGTCATGGGCGATCCGCGGAAATTTCCAGACCAGATCACACCCGTATTCACGGCAGATCTCCAGTGCCGCGAGGATTTGGGATTGCACGGGATCCAAGGGGGACGTGCCACAGGTCCTTCCACGGGAATAGGGGAGGTCCGGTTCAAAACAGACAATCCCGGCCCCAGCTGCTGAAGCTTCGCGGACACCCTCGATTGAATCCGTGTATACCATGATCCGTAAGGGAGGATCATTTTTTCCGGCACTGTTTTCCGCAGCCTCTTTTCCTGTATCATTTTCGTGTAGCGTTTCCTTCAACTTCTCTCCTGCGGTTCTGACACAGATGGGATCCGGGATATACGAAGCCTTCAGCCGCGCTGCTGCCTCGTTAAGGAATTTTCGTCGGGCTGCGTTGAGGACCGAGGCAGGAGAAAAGAGGCCTCCGCCGTACCTCAGCGAGAGCGCACGGATCGTAAACGCGGAATCGCCGGTCTTCCGAAGTTGCTGTCTGAGTTGTTCAGCAGTCAGGGGATGGTTCTGAGCGGTTTCCATCCGTCCTCCGGTAATGGTACCTACGGGGACAGTTATACCGTCAGGACGATTGAGGGAGCCCTCACAGGTAATTTCACCCCCGGGTGAGATCACAACCTTGAGATCAAGGGGAACCGGACGACGCAGTTCCAATGGAGGTTTTGCCACGATACGACGTGCGGCAGTGGCAAGGCTCCGGGAGGCAGTGATGTAAACCGATGCCCCTTTCAGGACCGGTACGGACAGCTGGAGAGTGAACCCGGCCCCGGTTCTCTCCGGCGGGGTGTTCAGGGAGAACCCGACCTCCCGTTCCATGCCTGATCCGGTAATGAGAATTCCGTCGCCGGTGACAGGGATCACGGACGAGGTGGCCCGGATTTCCGCCTTCCGGGTCCCGGGATTAAATCTGTCGATCGTTCCTACGAGCAGTCCCCGGTTATCCGGTGCATCCCTGCTCATCAGGTTCTCATATCGTTCCGAGAAGATGTACCCGGCCGTGAAGCCGCGGTTGAAAGCCAGAAGCAGGTTCCGGTATTCTTCATCCGAGGGTATCCACGTGCCGGCGGCGATGGCATCGAGCGCCCTCCGGTAGGTGGACGTGACGATGGCAACATATTCCGGTGATTTCATCCGTCCCTCGATTTTCAGGGATTCGACAGGGGACCGGACCAGTTCCGGAAGATGGTAGTACGTGCAGAGATCCTTTGGAGAGAGGAGGTATCGGTCCTGGAGGGGAACTTCCTTCAGGTGAACCGGTCTCCCCTCCGCATCGCGATCCCCCGTGACCAGGGTATAGGGTTTCCGGCAGGGTTGGGCGCACATGCCCCGGTTCCCGCTCCGCCCCCCGATTACGGAGGAGAGGAGGCACTGGCCCGAGTAACTGTAGCAGAGCGCCCCGTGGACGAATACCTCAAGGCCGACTCCGGTATCCCGGGTGTCCCTTGCGATCCGCTCCACCTCCTGAAGCGAGAGTTCCCGGGCCAGCACGACACGGGAGAGCCCCTGCGCTGCGGCCCAGCGCACACCGGGCGTGTTGTGAATGGTCATCTGGGTTGAGGCATGGAGCGGAAGTCCGGGCATGCATTCACGGGCAAGGGCAAGGAGCCCGGTGTCCTGTACAAGGATTGCATCGGCACCAATGGAATAGAGCCAGCCGAGATACTCCAGCGCGCCTTTCAGTTCACGGTCGTGGAGGAGGGTGTTGACCGTGATATAAACCCGTACCCCCCAGGAATGGGCGTACTGTATTGCTTCCCCGATCTCGGTATCAGAAAAATTTGCAGCATATTTACGTGCCCCGAAACGCTTCCCGCTCAGGTAAACGGCATCCGCTCCCGCTGCAACAGCGGCGCGGAAGGATTCAGGTGACCCGGCCGGTGCCAGCAGCTCGGGGAGGCCTGTTGCCATTTTATGGGGGGCCGGCTTTCGGGTTGTCATACTGGTATCCCTCCCGGAAGATATACCTGGAAGAGCCCGACCGTCAGGAAGATCGTAACCGTGAGCGCGAGGCCGTAGGCTGCCATCGTCAGGAAAAGGGCATATTCTTCGCGCCAGCCCAGGACCCAGGCTGCGGGGGCGTTGATGTATACGCCGAACAGGATCGCCGATGGACCCAGTGCAAGGATGCCGTACCGTTCCACGATCGCCGACTGGTGAACGAGCTGGCGGGTCTTCTCAAGAAGGCGGATCGCGGGCTCCCACGTGTGCCCGATCGTATCGAAGATGTCGAATAGACAGAGGAAGATTCCGGTCTCCGTGCAGACCAGGACATAGAATACAAAGACCGGGGGAAGCCCGAGAGCGATGCCGACCGGGGCCGCCCCGTACTCGATGAGCAGGCCGCTGCCGACCAGGGCAAGCGTGGAAGAGAGCGAATAACCCAAGAGGAACGCCGGTATCAGGGGCAGTACCAGCGCACAGGCTACCCCGCGCCCGAGGGCCCTGCCGATATGCCGTAGTGAAGTCCCGCGGTCCCAGGGTTCCATAATCGCAGTACACCGTTCTTCCCGGCAGGGCATAAACTGGTGGTGTCCCGGAGGAGACTTTTTTGCCCGCAAATGCCCAACCCCCATGTACATGAAGATTGTTGCCGCTCTCACGGACCCTTCCCATGCCGCACGGGCAGAAACTATGGGGGCCGATCTCGTCGAGTTCCGGATCGACCTCTACGAAGGGGACATTGAGGCACAGGTGAAGGCCGCGAAGGCTGCTACCCGTCTCCCCGCCATACTTACCCTGCGTTCGGCACAGGAAGGGGGTCGGTTTTTTGGAGACTCTGATGCGTGGATAGCGCTCGTTTCTTCCCTCCTCCATTACGGGGATTATGTCGACATCGAACAGCCGTTTGCCCGTCATGCTCCTGCAGTGAGGGGCGCGGGGAAACGGATAATCGCCTCGCACCACACCGGCCGTATGATCCCCCTCCACGTCCTGTTCGTTATTGAACGCGAGCTCCGGGCATACGGGGATATCCCCAAGATCGTGGTGACACCGGGCAATAATGAGGATATCCTCGAACTGATGTCCTTCACGCAGGCAGCAAACAAACCTGTCGTAACGGGCGTTATGGGATCGGAATTCCGCCATGCCCGGGCGCTTCTCCCGTTCTTCGGTTCGGAGTTCGTGTACTGCCACACGGGAGAACCGACCGCCACCGGGCAGTACTCCGTGGAGGAGTTTGTCCAAATAAGGGAACTGCTTCTCGGGAAATAATTCCATCCACAACAATGGAAGCGAGGCCCCGCCGTAAGCGTAAGCCAGAAATAGAAACACCCTGTAAGCCATATGGTATGAAACGAATCATCTTTTCCGCAACACTCATCCTTCTCATGCTGGCTCTCTGTGCGGGGTGTGCTTCCAGTGACAATCCAACTCCCCCAAGTACTGCTGACAGAACATCCGTTCCCACAACTACCGTTACGACACCAATGAGTGTCCCGTCCCCTGCCGAAACGACTGCTGTTCCGGTTGCTACCAAGGGGTCTGGTGATGAGGGTCCTGTCGAAGTGATGCCCTCCGATCAGCAGGTCAATTTCGATCTCACCAAGGATCGACCGACATCGAAGATCTACCTGACCTACCAGGGCGGTGCCGGTGAACGTTTCACCCAGAAAGTGAGTATGAATGTATATGCTTCCGATGGTACTCTTGAACAATATGTGATGAGTTCCGGCCAGAAACCGATCCCTAACGACCAGATCATTGCATCCGGTACCCGGAGCGGTGACCGGTGCATCGTTTACGTACAGTCCGGGGGAGTCACTTACAAGGTGATCGACCAGACGGTCTTTGCTTCAGGATGAAAAAAAACGTTACTGCATCATAATACACTCGGTTGCATGAAAAGGCAACAGATTTTTTCTATGCGGGGTGACTATGGGAACGGTCAGTTTTCCATAGAGCCCGGTTTTTTTACCATAACGGCGTTCTGGTTACCATTCCCAAAAGGATTATGATCAATGGCTGGTGCACCAGATAAATAAGGAGCGAGTGCCGGCCCAGAAACGAGAAAGGACGGACAATCGCCGCCGGAATCTGTGGCATCGCGAAGTGGCGCACGCCGCCCCCGTACAGGAATTCCCCCATTCCAAGTCCGATGAGCACAACACCAAACCATGGGAATACCGGAGTGTAGTCAACCGACCAGAATGCAGCCGGGTGTAAGCCGAACGGGAGGAGCAGGAGTGATACGGCTGCCGGAAGAGATGAATTGAGCGGATTGGCGAGCGGGATCAGGAAAAACCCGATGACGATACATATGAATCCCGCCAGAAGATTGTACTCCCGTAACCGGAAGAAGATCGGTGCGAGCATCACCGAGACGCCGATCAGGTGCAGGATGCCAAAGAGGATGCATCCGGTGGGGATATACAGCCACGTAGCACCTGTGACAAGGAGCCCGAGCGCGAAGATTCCCGCACCGCGAACGATAAATTTTTTTACCAGGGAAAAACCCGAGAGCACCGTCGCAGCCCGGGCATGGCTGACTACCAGCGAGACGCCCACGATCAGTAAAAAGAGTGTGGCAGTAGCATACGCAAAATACCGCCAGAACCCGGACTGGACATTGACCGGAGCAATAGAGAAGAAACTGAGATCGAACAGGAAATGAAAAAGCACCATCATCAGGATAGCGATCCCCCGGACCAGATCGATCTCGAAGAACCGCTCCTGTGCACCCATATAGAAGGTTCGTTGTTGTTCCGTCATATGTGTTATTCCCTTGGATGCTGTTCGGCATGCAAGAATCCATAAGATATGAACGATGAACGATCTGCTTGAATGGTGAGTGTCATGACACAGAAGAGGGACGAGCACATCATCGAGGCAATTGGCCGGTGCCGGATCGTGGTCCGGAACGGGGAAGTAGTGGAAGTCGGGGAACCGCAGATCAGGGACTGTCCGCTGGCAAGACGATTCGCGCACCCGGTCCCGGACATTTCCCCGGCATCGGTGAAGGAAAATATCACCCACCGTATCCGGGCGTTTGGTATGTGCACTCCCGACCGCGAGGTGCTCGACGACCGTGAGTTCGTCGGTTTCGGGGCCTCCGAGTTGCTCAGTTTCGGGTTGAAAACCGGCATCTTCGATGCGGTGGTGCTTGCCTGCGACGGGGCCGGGACGGTCGTTGCCACACGGCCGGAGATGGTGCAGGGAATTGGTGGCCGGATGTCCGGCCTTGCCTCCACCTGCCCCTACCCCGCCGTGATGGACCGGATCGAGCAGAACGGTGGCTTTGTTCTTGACCGGGCACATGCCACCATGGACCCGGTGACAGGCACGGCGCTTGCAGAACAGAAAAAGTTCCGGAAGATTGCAGTGACCGTTGCTCTGCCGAAAGATGCTGAAGCGATCCGTAAAAAATTCCCCGGTGCATTCATTTTCGGTGTCCACGTAACGGGTCTTTCGCGGGACGAGGCTGAACAGTTGGTTGCGGTATCCGATCTCGTTACCGCCTGTGCATCGAAGACCATCCGCGACACTGCAGGCCCAAACGCCCTGGTGCAGGCAGGAATTTCGATTCCTATCTTTGCCATGACACCGGCCGGCAAAGAGTTGATCATGCAAAAGATCCGTCAGGATCCTGAACAGGTTCTGGTGAAAATGACACAACTGCCATCGTTACCCGGTGGACAACCCACTCCCCTTGTATAAGATTGATAAACGGTTGTACAACGCCGGGAATCTGTTCGTGAGTAACGTCTCGACACGAGGTACGGTGTCCGGGGATTCAGCCGGGAGTTCATGGACTTCCGGCTGAAATACCGGGTCATCGATCCGGCAGTCACGTTTGTCATGGGAACTGCAGCAAGGAACCGGTCATCCCTATCGGGACCGATATCACTCACTACACCCATCACCGCAGTGATCACACCGGGCGGAGACGCGCAGACAGCAGTTCTTCTATCTACCCGCCCCTAAAAACCAGATACAGAAATACACAGAGGTGACAACCGATTTCGTTATCACTACTCTGGTAACCATCCGCAGGGTAAAAAATAGAGCCTGGTTGCGATACCGGGGAAATGG
>Ga0074199_1000467_pt1 | contig 62641 bp, 50 predicted proteins | sample EPASupsiteSAE347_FD_64528 | JGI IMG/M metagenome (GOLD analysis project Ga0074199, IMG submission 64528) | Bioremediated contaminated groundwater from EPA Superfund site, New Mexico - Sample SAE3-47 | ecosystem: Environmental > Aquatic > Deep subsurface > Groundwater > Contaminated ... | reverse complement strand
TTACACCAGCCATGTCTGCCGGGCTCGCGGATCATGTCTGGTCCCTGGCTGAATGGATCACTCTACCCGCCAGGGTGCGTGAGTACGTTTAGGACACCACCCTTTTTTGTATACATGGAAAATATAAGGGGGTAGATAAATCGGAAGTACAAGCACAAACCAAATAGTTCCATAACTAATTTTCCGAAAGGCTTTCTTTACATAAACAAAACTATGTATTTAAGCCGATTCCAGGCTTAAGTTAGCGCATATGCCTGAAACCCCTCACTCCTTCCTGCTCAAAAGATCCGGAAAGGAAAAGCAAAACGGCAACTAAAGGAAAATGTGTCCCGTACCCCGGATGGCTTCGGAAACATCTGACTGATGCGGCTTTCCCGAGGATGGAAAAACGCCTTCCATTCTTTTCTTTAGTCGCCTTTTAGGGTAAAATGTTTCTGTGAAAAACAGAACTGTACTCGGGATCTTTTTCTTTCTCTTGCTGATGACATCTACCGTTTTCGGCTCAATGGTCGAAAACTGTCAAGGGCTTCCGGCAATTTCCGCAGAATTGCGACCAGCACAAACACACGGAAACGCGGAATTACACCAAGGGTTAAGCCTTGTTCTTCTTGAATTCATGGCTGATTCGCTCATCGGCTTCAACGGAGGCAACAACCTCTGGGGCTATTGCGGCAATAACCCGGTAATTTATACCGATCCAACAGGGAAGATATTTGGTTTATTGATTCCTATCGGAATCATGATAGGACAAGAGTTTGCAGCTACCCTTGATGAAATGGGAATTGCAATGGTTCAATCAGCAGAAGCTGATTATGTTGAAACTCAGTTACAGGTTAAAAAGCTTATTAATGAATTCCGGAATGGGCCCCAAAAAGATGACCCGAAGGTTTGTAAAGTTCTGACAGATCTTGAGAAATTACAGAAAGATTTGAACAACCAAGGATCTCAAGGTGAAAAGAAATACAGAAAAAAGAAATCTGGCTTGAGTGGAGGAAGTCAAAAAAACGATATTACTTCTTGGGGTGAGGGAGAAAGACCACTCGTTGGAGAAAGCGGAAAAGATTTTGCCAAACGATTATGCGATGAGAGATATGGTCGTGGTAATTACCCAACTGGCCCTGGTTCGGATTACAATAAGCTAAAAAAATATGGAGATAGCGCGTTTGAGTGACATTATGAGGAGCGTATTCGTACTTCAACATGTTCATGAGTTTAAGAACGGCAATGAGGATGTGAAGTTTGTTGGTGTGTATTCCTCGCGAAAAGAAGCCGAAAAAGCTATAGCTAAGCTGATTTGTATATCTGGCTTCAAAGATACTCCAAATGGTTTTTCTATAGATGAGTATGAGTTAAACCAAACCCAATGGTTGGATGGCTATAAAACAGTGTGAAAATTTTGGGTAGTGTACGAGACTAACAGACAGGAACTGGAAACATGCACCATTCCCTGAGATTCCAAATATGATCTGTCAAGGCAGCCGCCATGAGGGGAGTTCTTTGAATTTTTCCACCGCCTTCAATCTTCAAATCCAAGGTTCTTACTGGCCAACAAAAATTGTAGCTGAAACCAGTGAAATACGAAACCGCATTGTGGATTTGGTCGTCCTTCGAAAAACCCAGCGTTTTTCGGCGTTTTCGCGAGTTCATTCCCCGTTCAGTTCCGTTGTTGCGCTCAACGAACGATGTATTTATCGTGTTGCTAACCAGCGAGCAAAGCAAACAGAGAGTCAGCAAAAGCCAATTTCCGAAAACAAGAGTTCGCGAAACCATTACAACCCTTCCATTTTTTCGAATTTTCTTTACTGTTGCGCAACAAAGGTCTGTGGGCATTTTCAATCGCGCCTTTGGCTTTCTACCCAGTCCAGGTTTTCTCCGAGGAATGACCGGGATCCCATAGGCCTTTTCAATGGCTTTCACGTAAGGAGCATGTTCATCACTGGTAATGAACATATCTGTCCGATCCCCAGTCCTCTTCTTCACGTCAGCAACCAACTTGTCACAGTTTGCCGCTGTCCGCTTGCCTGGAATGAGACTAATCAACAGACTACTCTCGGCGTCAATAGCGATATGGTCCCAAAGATCCCCCTTCAAGGCTTCCGTAGCTGCCTCCACATCAACCTCCTTTTCCTTTTTTCCCACGAAGGACCATCTCTCGTCGAGTTGAACTTCCTTCGTGTGAGAGGGAAAGAGAAACCAACTCATCATGGATTTTCTCTGCATGAGCCCCGCTCAAACGAAGATACCGAGTCACGGTATCTTTACACAAGTGCAAGAGACGGCCGGTGGCGCGTGTTCCACACCCCTCCCGGATATGGTCAAGAAGGGAAATGGCTTTTTCCGGAGGTAGTCGAGATTCCCAAAGAACCGTCCCTTTCCGCTCAGAAAACCGGGTTTTACAAGTCTTACATAGGATCATTCGAATTTCCTTTCGGCTTCCGCTCCAGCCTGAAAAGCTCAGATTCCCTTTGTTGCGATCTCCGAAGTCTGGACAGTTCGGATTTTGACAACAAAAAGTCCCGATTGAATGTTGATAAAATGCCATTATTGCCACCCCCTCTTCCCTGTTTGGATCATGCTAACTGTAAGAGGGGGGAAAATTACAGAAAAATCATTAGTGCCGGACACCACCCACTCGGAAAAACCATTACATTTAATCGCGGGCTTTTTAGTGGAAATTATCGTGAAAACTTCAATATCGATTTTCGTTAGAAAAGGGTGGGCGGCATTTATATTGGGATTGATTTTATCGATTGGAATAAAGTGAAAGCTGATTTTTTATAAGGATCGAATACATGAAAGTAATGAAATTCGGCGGCACCTCGGTAGGAAATGCGCAAATAATTCGGGATGTCGGAACTCTTGTTAAAAAAGCCGCGGCTCAAGAGCCGGTAGGTCTTGTCGTGTCGGCGGTGACGGGTGTGACCGATCATCTCATCAGTAGCGTTGTTGAAGTTCTTAAAGGAGATTCACCCGAAAATTTCACTCGACGCTTTATCGATATTCACGCTGAAATTGTCGCTCAATTATTCGGTCAATTCGGAGAAAGTTGTTTTCGGAAAGCTCAAACCGAAATCGGGCAGGCTATTAGGGAGTATGAAAATCTGTTGACCGGCGTTCAACTTCTTCAAGAATGTTCTCCAAGCATTCTCGATCACATATGCAGTTTGGGCGAACGCGTTTCCGTTCAAATAATGGCGGGGGTTCTCGACGGGCTTGGCCTGAATGTAAAAATGATCGATCCGCGAGAATGTATTTTCACCGACAGTGTCTTCGGAAATGCTTCACCGTGCATGCCGGAAATCGAGAAAAGGTTCGAGCCGTATCGCTCCACCCCTTTTCAAATACTCTTGATGCCGGGCTTCTTCGGAGCCGACAAAGCCGGAAAAACCACTACCCTCGGACGGGGCGGCTCGGACTTTTCGGCCGCAATAATGGCCGCCGCCTTGAAAGCGGACTCCCTGGAAATCTGGACGGATGTCGACGGCGTATTTTCAGCCGATCCAAGACTTGTTCCCGATGCCTTCGTTCTTGAGGAAATGAGCTATCCGGAAGCAATGGAACTGGCTTTTTTCGGCGCCAAGGTTTTGCATCCGCGGACAATTGCGCCGGTGGTTTCTCTTGGTATTCCGACCATCATCAAGAATACCTTCCGTCCCGAACAGCCGGGAACTTTGATACATGAATGCGTAGAATCCTCTCGTCGAACGGTTAGAGGCCTCTCCGCCCTGGCGCAAGTAGCCATGATCGGAATTTCCGGCGCCGGACTTCGAGGCGTGCCGGGCGTCGCGGCCCGCGTTTTCTCGGCCATGGCGCGGGAAGGTATTTCCGTCATTCTCATCACTCAGGCTTCTTCGGAATATTCCATCTGCTTCTGCGTCTCGGAAGGCCAGGCATTAAAAGCCGCCGATACGCTTGAAGCCGAATTCGCCCTTGAACGGAAAGCGGGAATGGTCGATCCAATCGAAGTTGTTCGAGGTTTGTCGATCGTATCCGTGGTTGGAGACCAGATGAAATCCAGGCGCGGGTTGGCCGGTACTTTTTTCGGAGGTCTCGCTTCAGCCGATGTTAACGTCGTCGCCATCGCCCAGGGATTTTCCGAGCGGAATATTTCCGCCGTCGTTACCGGCACCGATGCCGAACGCGCCCTGCGGGTTACTCATCAATTCTTTTTCAATACCCGCCAGGGAATTCAGGTATTTCTCGTCGGAGCGGGATCGGTCGGCGGCCATCTCTTGGAGCAGATAAAGCTGCAACAGTCGAGATTAAGCGATCAACAGATCGACCTTAGGGTCTGCGGAATTGCCGGTTCACGCGTTTCACTTCTGCAATTCGACGGCATCGATTTGCGTTCCTGGAAGGATTCCCTCAAGGCAGCTTCCCAATCTTTCGACCTTAAGGATTTCATTCGGCAAATTCAGGAAGCAAGGCTTCTCAACCCGGTCTTTGTTGATTGCACCGGAAGCCGAGAAATCGCGGAATCGTATCTTTGCATCTTTGAAGCCGGAATGCATCTCGTTACGCCGAACAAAAAAGCCAACGCGGGTTCGAGAAATTATTACCTCGAATTGCGCCGAGTCGCCAATCGCCGCAAGCGCAAATTCCTTTATGAAACCAATGTCGGAGCCGGTCTTCCCATTATAGAGACTCTTCAAAACATGATTAAGAGCGGAGACAGGGTTCGATGTTTAAACGGGATACTGTCCGGTTCGCTTTCATATATTTTCAGTCGTCTGGAAGATGGAATTCCATTTTCTCAAGCCGTTGCGGACGCCCGTGTGAAAGGGTTTACCGAGCCCGATCCTCGGGAAGATTTGTCCGGAACGGATGTCGCCAGGAAAATTCTGATTTTGAGCCGGGAAATGGGTATGAAATGGGAGTTGAAGGACATCACGATAAATTCGCCTTTGCCATCGGGTTTCGATTCATCGGGAACGACCGAAGAGTTCATGCAGCGGTGTCGGGAATTGGACGACTATTTCGCGAAACGCGTTTCCGATCTTCGTTCGCGCCATTGCGCCCTTCGTTTTGTCGGGAACATTTCAGGCGAAACTAATCGGGTCGGTCTTGAAGAGATTTCCGTTTCCGATCCTTTATATCAAGTCCGGGACGGAGAAAACGCCGTGAGTTTTTTAACCGATCGATACAAGCCGATTCCTTTGCTGGTGCGCGGATATGGAGCGGGACCGGCCGTCACCGCCGCCGGGGTCTTCGCCGACATTTTAAAAACCGTTTTTTGGAATGCCGAGGAACCTGAATGACGGCGGTGAAAGTCATTCGCGAAGCTTATGCCGTTGCTCCTGCGACGGTAGGGAATTTCTTTGCCGGTTTTGACGTGCTTGGAGCCGCGGTGGAATCCGTGGACGGCTCCTTGATGGGCGATATCGTGCGTGTTCGTGAGCGTTCGGTATCCTCTGGCGCCTCCGGCTTGAAAGTGGAAGGGGCTTATGCCTCATTGCTTCCTTTAAATCCGCGACAAAACTTGGTTATCTATTGTCGAGACGCGTTTCATCGTCTTTTGTCTTCGAAGGGTGTGGCGATCAAGCCTCTCCAAATGATTCTGCATAAGAATCTTCCGTTGGCTTCCGGCTTGGGGTCTTCGGCCAGCTCCATCGTAGCCGCTTTGTCGGCTTTGAACGCCTTTTATTCCAACCCCTTGACTGATGACGAGCTCCTTTCTCTCGCCGGAAAAGCCGAGGGAAGCGTAAGCGGAAGCCCCCACCTGGACAATGTCGCGCCGGCTCTGCTCGGGGGCCTCCAGTTCATCGCTCCGGACCCAGAAAACTCCCTGGGAAAATCGGTTGCTCTTCCGATGTTCGATAACTGGAAACCGGTGGTCGTTCATCCGCATCTCGCCGTTCAGACGAAAAAAGCCCGCGCTGTTCTTCCCCGCTTGATTCCTCTTAAGAAGGCGGTTGAATACTGGCAAAATCTCGGCGCTTTCATCCAGGCCCTTTTTACAAAAAATCAGGAATCGGCTATTTTCGCGCTTCGTGACCTTCTGATCGAGAAACATCGCAAAAAACTTGTAAAGGGTTTTTCAAAAGTACAATCCGCGGCGATTGATGCGGGCGCAATGAGCTGCACTTTCTCCGGGTCCGGGCCCTCAATGGTCGCCGTTGCGACAACATCGGCTTTAGCGGAAAAGGTTAGGACGGCCATGATCTCAGCCTTTCGAGATGCCGGAATTGCCTCGGAAGGTTGGATTTGTCGGCTTAATCTCGAAGGTGCGGTGTCAAACGATTATTTGATGGAAGAATCCCCGACATGAAATTGATAAATATTCGAAATCCGTCCGAAGAGGTGACGTTCGAAGAGGCTGTACTGCTTGGAAGCGCGAGCGGCGGCGGACTGTTCATGCCGAAAACTCTTCCCCTCCTGAAAAATGTCGATTCCCTTCTGGAACTTTCCTTTCAAGATCGTTCCATTGAAATTCTTAGCGCCCTGATCGGGGATGAATTCGGCAGGGACGAAATAGAACGCGCTGTCATGCAAGCCTTTTCTTTTCCGCTTCCGTTAAGACGGATCGAGGAAAGTATTTTCAGCCTGGAATTGTTTCACGGCCCGACCCTTGCTTTCAAGGACTTCGGAGCTCGATTCATGGCTCAAATTTTCAACCTGATATTGGCCCGCCGTCGTAGCCGAAAAAAAATAACGATATTGACCGCGACTTCCGGAGATACCGGCGCGGCGGTCGCCCATGCATTTTTCAATATTCCGAACATTGATGTACGGATTCTTTATCCCGGCGGACTCATAACCTCTTTACAGGAAAAACTCTTTTGTACCATGGGTGGAAACGTGCGGACATTCCGCGTGACCGGCCGGTTCGACGACTGCCAGTCCATGGTGAAGTCCGCATTCACCGATGATCGTCTTGTGCGGTGCCTCGGTCTTACGTCAGCCAACAGCATCAATTTCTGCCGTCTTCTGGCGCAGATCCTGTATTATTTTGAAGGCGCGGCTGCTCTGCGAATCATGACCGGAGCGAAGACTCCGAAGCCCGTTGTTTGCGTTCCAAGCGGAAATTTCGGCAATCTGACGGCCGGTATTTTCGCGCAAAGATTGGGATTGCCGGTTTCCCGTTTCATTGCCGCGACCAATGCGAATAAGATCGTTCCCCGGTTTCTATCAGGTGAGGAATACGCGCCCCGCCCCTCTATTGCTACGCTTGCCAACGCGATGGACGTGGGAGCTCCCAACAATTGGGAGCGGATCGTTCACCTTTTCGGAGGTGATATTGCATGTCTGCGAAAGGAACTTTTCGGAGACGGTATGACCGATGAGGAAATTCGCGACATTCTTCGAATCCTTTGGGCTCACGGCTTTCTTAGCGAACCTCATTCCGCAGTCGGATACGGAGTTTTGAAAAGGAATCTTCAACCGGGTGAAACGGGTGTCTATCTTTCCACGGCTCATCCGGCGAAATTCAAGGAAATAGTCGAAGAAACCCTAGGGGTAAACCTAGAACTACCCTCGCCGTTGGCGGCGGTGAAAGATTTTCCGATTCGTTCTGAGGACATTCCGCCTGACGCCTCATTGTTGAAAGCGCGTCTTCTTGAAAAACAAACCTGCTGATATTCGACTACGGCAAATGAGAAAGGGAAGTTTTTCAGATCGCTGAATGCTTAGAGCCTGTTAGAAAACAACTATTACAAATAATTGTTTTCTAACAGGCTCTTATGGCCGGTCGATGAACAAAATTTGTTACGGTTATTTATTAACAAGGCCTTTTTATTTTCCTGCTTTTTATTTTCTCTATTCCTTTTTTGCCTTGGGGAGTTTGGGCAATGCCAGTGAAGGGCGGGCTTTCGTCAGGTCGGGATAGAACGGCGGATGGTATTTGAACATATCCGTGATTTCTTTAACGGATCTTTCAAGCTGCGGATCTCGACCTTTCGCATAATCCTGAGGCAGGAATTCCACCTCAATATCGGGGTCGGTACCGTAGTTTTCAACTTTCCAGCCTACGTCTTTAAACCAGTAAGAAAATTCCGGCTGAGAGCAGAAGGTTCCGTCGACGAAAGCATTGCGACCGCAAATTCCAACGACTCCGCCCCATGTTCTTTTCCCGATAAGCGGGCCAAGCTTCATCAATTTAAAGCAATGCGAAAAAATATCGCCATCGGAACCGGCCCACTCGTTTGTCAGTGCCACCATGGGCCCTGCTACGGAATCCACGGGATAAGATTCCGCTCCGAACCAGCGGGATTGTACATAAGCGATTCGTCGGCGCGCCAGCTTTTCGAGAATAAGCTGAGAAACATGACCGCCGCCGTTGAATCTGACGTCAACGATCAAACCGTCCCGATCGATTTCCGAAAGGAAATATCTATGGAACTCCGAATAGCCGAGGGGGCCCATATTAGGAATATGAACATACCCGACCTTGCCTTTGGTCGCATCATGAACGAAAGATCGATTTCCTTCCACCCAATCTCTATAACGCGCCGCAGTTTCATTCGCCAAGGTTTTAACGTTGACGGTTCTGACATTCTTGCCGTCGGCATCTGCGACTTTAAGGGAAACCTCACAACAAGTTTTATTAATCAGCATCATGCCGGGAACTTTCTTTTCATCCAGGTTTTGCCCCGAGACGGCGAGAAGAATATCACCTTCGTGAACATTCACGCCGGGTCTGAAAAATGGAGAAGTTTTCGATTCATCCCAAGGATCGCCTTTCGCGATTTTCGCGATCTTCCAAGCCTTTGCCTTGGGGTTCCAAGCGAAGTCCGCGCCGAGAGAACCCATGCCGTAGTGAGGTTCTGGTCTGTAATCGCCGCCCATTTCATAACAATGCGAGGTTCCCAGTTCACCTTGCATTTCCCAGATGAGATCCGAGAATTCCCCGCGTGTGGCGATGCGGTCGATAAGCGGAGAATACCTTTTGAAGACTTTTTCCCAATCGATCTTCGACATGTCTTCCGTCCAGAAATGATCGCGTTGCAGGCGCCAAGCCTCGCCGAGAATTTGCTTCCATTCGGCGCTTGGATTTACGGAAACCTTCACCCTTGAAAGGTCGATCCAGCCGCTTTTTTTGCTTGGCGGTTCCTTGGCGGCATTTTCATCGGGTTTGTCGCCGGCTTTGATAATTCTCAGGCGGTTCCCGACCCGATAAATGATCGACTTCTTATCATACGACAATTGAAAGTATGAAATACCGCTGAGATGAACCTCGGATTTTAACGTTTCAAAATCGTATACTTCCAGTTTTGCTTTGGCCGATGGCTCATCGGAAAACCAATTTTGATTTAGCGTTCCTTCAACTGGAAGAGATGTGAATAAAACCTTTCCCTTGATTCCGGCAATTTGGCTGTAGCGACCGTCGGGAACAGGGAAAGCCACGATGCGATCTTGGATTCCATCGACATCGATCTTTACCTGGATAGGTGTTTCCTTCTTTGCATTTTTGCCCTTAGCATCGGCTTTAGCGTCGGTTTTCGCCGGATTTTCAGCCGGTTTTGGAACAAGAACGAAAGGCGAAGGCGTGTCTTTGGCGAGAGGAATCAAATAAGGCTTCATTCCGCGCGGGAAACCGAGATCGAAATGCATTTCGTCATAAGTCGGGTCGAACTCCCGAACCGAGATGAAATAAAGATATTTCCCCTCGGGGTCGAAATTCGGTGCAACATCCTGCAAAACCGCGCGGGTTGCTTCAAAAGACTTGCCGGTTTTCGCGTCGGCGATTTTAATGACCGACGTGTGACGCGTCACGGGCTGACCATAGGCAATCCATTTGCCGTCAGGCGACCAGTCGAATCCTTTAATGTAGCTGAAATTGTTGGAATCGATTTTCCTGGCGCTCTTCTTTTTTAAATCGACGATGATCAGCTCGTTGCGATGATTTGAAATCGCCGCCAAATCTTCTTTCGGGGATATTTTCATCTCATTGGGTCGTCCGATGGAAATATTCGACAAGAGCTCGGGTTTTTTCGCGCCGTCGGCATGATGAATTTCGAGGGTGTCCTCACCGGGCTCGTCGGTGACGGTTATTAAGCGCTTGCCGTCGTTCAGCCAGCGGGTCAGGCGATAATGAACGCCGTCGGCTTCCCCAGGTTGCGAAACCGGTCCGGCCCAATTTCCGAATGTGAAAATTTTACCGCGCGTATTGATCGCTAAAATATGAGATTGAGGATGAAGATCGAAATCATAAAGATATCGTGAAGAATCGACGAATTTGCGATTCAACTGCGTTCGCGGGCTGAAATAATTGATCGCAAGCTTGCCGACTTTTTCGCGGTCGGGATCGAAAATGAAAATATCGCCGCCGGCTTGGTATGTAATACGCTTGCCGTCGGTTTTCGGGAAACGAACGTAAAAATCTTCATGGCTCGTGTGCCGTTTCAAGTCGTCACCGGAAAGTCCGCAGGAATAAATATTTCCGATGCCTTCATGGTCTGAGAGAAAATAGATTTTTTCTCCGATCCACATTGGGAAAACCACGTTGCCGGGGGGTTGAATCAACTTGCGGAAATTTCCGGAACCGTCGCGGTCGATCAATATATCGCCTGCCGTTCCGCCGCGATACCTTTTCCATCTGGCCGGATCCAGCGAATATCTTCCCAAAACACATCCCTTGTTCGGGCCGAATGAAACGCTGGTCGCAAGCCCGAATGCAAGCTCGGTAGGCGCGCCTCCCTCAATGGAAAGCGTAAAAAGCCGGGGGACCCTATTGAAAGGAAGCCCGCAATCGCTTGCAAAAATGATCGTCGTTTCGTTTCGCCAACCGATCACTCTCGTGTTGGCTCCCAAGTAAGTAAGTCTTTTGGCGGGTCCGCCGAGCGCGGGCATAAGATAAACCTCGGAAGAGCCTTCTTCGCGGCCGACGAACGCGATCCATTTGCCGTCCTGTGATATGGCCGGAAAGCTTGCCGTCCCCAACCCCGAGGTGAGTCTTCTCGCATCGCCGCCATCAGCGGAAACGGTCCATAGATCGTCTTCACAAGTGAAAACCACCTGATCGCCATTAATGCCTGGAAACCTGTAATAACCGGCAAGCTTCATTTTATCCTCCGAAAAAATTGAATTTATCATTGCTTTTGCGTCGTCGATTATAGAGAATCCTGCCTATCTTGGCAATATATACAAAGCAATCGTACGAAAAATCGACAAATTCCATTCAATATCACCGTGGATTACGCTTCGGCGATGGTTTGTCAATCCTCACACAATCGGCTATTTGCAATAATTTTATCAATTTTATGCAATTACCTTGGGAATATATATTCTATGGTGAAACGCTTAATATGTGATAGATTATTTTTCGCATTTTTAAGATCCATTTTTCCTAAATTTAAAGGAGAAAAATATGTTTCACAAATACAAGCTGAAATCGTTACCTATTCTTTTGCTCCTAATGCTCTGTTCAAGCGGTGCATTCGGGCGAAACATCGGTTTTTATTCGGGAACTTTCGATCCTCTTCATCAAGGCCACATCAAGGTCATCCTTGCTTCGCGAGATCTGCTTAACCTTGATTCTGTCTACCTGTTCCCCCAGTATTCACCCAGCGATAAACCTTCGGCTTCGTCTTTCAAAAATCGCCTGGATATGTTGAAACTCTTTTGCATGCGAAGCAAGAACATCAAACTTCTGGACGATGAAATATACGATAAAGCCGCAACGAATAAAAGTAATGATTATATAACGACCCTTATAAATGAATTGAAACATCGAGAAGGAAATGAAAACCGGTTTTTTCAAATTTGCGGCACCGACTCATTTACGAAGATGGCTCAAAAGAAAATACTGCCTAAAGTCGGAGAAAACCGCATTGTCGCCGTTATAGCGCGCAAGGGGTATAAACTTGAAGAAACCGAGGAAGTCAAGCGATTGATAGCGGCCGGGCAAATACGCTTGTATGACCCCGGTATCGATGAAATAAGCTCTACAGCCATTCGCAATCAAATTCAAAAAGGTTTAAACCCGCTTTTATCCCAACTTCCGGAATATCTCACGCGCTATATTCAACGGGAAGGGCTTTATCACAGTCTTCCCCACGCAATAATTCCGTCGGATGATTACAAAAACCGCACGGTAAAATTCTCTCAAAAATTCGAGAATGAATTCGTCGAAGTCTCACCGTATTCCTTTATTTCAAAAAGCGACTTGCGAAAGCCGTTAACGTTCGATTTCGACGCTTATATCAAAGGGAAAATTCCTTCGGAGATTTTGGAAATTATTTTAACCAGAAAAATGAAAGTCGGCATTATTGCCGGATTGTTTGAAGACGCCGTCGAATTTCTGGGTTCTCAAGGTTTTGACCATGGAACCGTTTTCTTTCCGGCAAGCCCTGAGATGATCGAGCTTTCCTTCATCATCACACACAAGGGAAAAGAGTCCTACCTTTTCATAACCGATGTTTTCGGAACCGAAAGGCTTCGCCATCTGACTCTTGAAGTCATGTATCTATACGCCATGAATTTGCGCGCAATCGATGATTTGCAGATATTCAAGCATCGCGATTACGAAAACCTCTCCGCCGATTTGTTTTCAAAGTCTGTCCAAAATCTGACCGCGGATGATAATTCGGTAGTGATGATCGGTTATAGAGGCGCCTTCAATTTTTTTATGTCCGACGTTTACAAACTTTTCAGCTTGCGTGGAAAAGCGTCACTGGAAGGAATAACACTAAAGGACCTCGATGAAATCTTCGCGGCTTTTCAGCCAAAGCATTTGCTCAACAAGGCCAGAGAGGGTAGCATCTATTTCCCTTATTGGACGTATGAGGTTCCGCTCAGCAAAGGAGCTACCTATAGATTTATCGCATTCCGAAACCTTTACGGCGATCAAACGGAAACCGCCATTCGCGATCTTGCGAAGAAAGGTTTCAAGAACTTCGTCATATTCGGAAACGGCGGCGGTTTCGGAGACGTTGAAATCGGGAAGATCTACGCTCCGGTGCTCGTTTCCGACGGAAATGAAATTTCGACCTTAAAAAACGCGGCGATCGTTGATTACCCGGGAAAATCAGACATTTGCGTATCTTCGATATTGGAGGAAAATGAAGACTGGTTGAAAAATACTTCATTCTTCTCGTTGGTAGATGTGGAGGGTTTTCGGACCGCGAAAGTCGCTGCTGCCTATCCGGGGATCTCGATATATTCCGGCATTCTTGTGTCCGATAAACCCGGCGTTACCGACATTACGAAAAAAAATGAAGATAGCGCGGATTTTATTGCCGCGAAGCGTGATTTTATCTTTAAAGCCGTTACGAAGTTCCTTGTTCCGAAAAAGAAATGAGGGCTCATATACAAGGGTGCGACCTTTGAACAATGTTGAACAAGCTTAAAGACCTGATAAGAAGCCACCGAGTCACGGAGACTCAGAGAAATATCTTTTCGAAAAACTTTTTGAAATTGTGGCTCCGTGGCTCTGAGAAGGTGTGAAATAATCGACGTTTCGGCGATGTTTTATGTACAGTCACCTTGCAAACCCGCATGAATTCAACATCAACTTTGTACCCGACTCGCAAACTTTTAATTATTTCACACCTTCTGACAAGGCCTTATTGATAGTTGCAAAATGAAAGCCGGTTTTCGGGTAGGGCGGATTAGGCGTCAGCGCCGTAATCCGCCGAGCTTGAGGAAAATCTGAAAGATGCATATAAGAGTTTGATTTTGGAGGATGTTCCGTTTTTCAAGCATCGCCGTTAATTTCCGGGACGGAAACCGACCGAAAAAATTCGATTGACTTCGTCGCTGAAGCGGCCGTCTTCCATGCGGATCACTAAATCGGGAAGCGGCTCATGAACGCCATTGTAGAATTTTTCAGCTTCGAACAGGCTCAAACTCGCATTTTGTCCCTCCTTGGGAATAACGAAACGCGCGCGTCTGAGGCCGAGGTTTACTTCCTTGAGCAAACCCAGCGCTTCATAAAAACGATTTGCCGGAATTACCATGGCAAGTCGCGAACCATAGGGAAGAAGGTAGGAAGCGGCGTCTATGAAATCCTTCAACGTTCCGGCCAACTCGTGTCTCGCAATCGCCCGGCCTTGACGCTCGGGAATTTTACCGGTTCCCTTTGGATAATAAGGAGGATTGGCGATGACCAGGTCAAAAGTTTCCGGCAAAATTCGCGATGGAATCTCTCTAACATCCGCCAGTTCGAAGCTGATTCCCTTCATGCCGGGATTCAACTCCAGATTTCTTTTCGATAAAAGATGGAATTCATCGAGAATTTCAAAACCGACGAGTTGCAGGGACGGCTTGCGATATTTCAGCAGGAAGCAAAGAATTCCACTGCCGGAGCCAAGTTCGGCGATTCTTCCAACCGCTTGCCCTAGAGCAACGAAGTGAGCGAGCAAAACAGTGTCTATGGCAAAGGCGGTGCCGTCGATTTTCTGAATCAGCTTCAGATCGGTTCCGACGACTTCATCCAGGCGTTCATCCGTATCGATGAAAACTTCGCTCATCACGTGAAATCAACTCCAGAATACTTTCTTGTTGCCGCTCACGCGTATGGAAAAAATCGGAATGTTGGTTAATTTGCGCAGTTCGGAAATCGTCGATCCGTAAATCAAATTGCCCCATAAAGAATGCCCGTGGCTTCCTGTCACGATGAGATCGACTTTTTCTTCCTTGGCAATCCGCGCGATTTCATTTTCGGCTTCACCGGTTCCCATTTTGATATCGCAGACAAGACCGCCTTCGACTATTTTTCTTTTCATGATTTCCAAATACTTGCTATGGGCGCGAGCCTCGGCGTCGTCCGCGAGCGGGCCGATAAAACGGCCGGTGGCGCTCTCAAGGGCGTGGATGAGAATGACTTGCGCTCCGGTAGCTTTGGCGAGGGGAAACATGTGCGAAACGACTTCCATGTCTTCGTGAGTAGCCTCGATGGCGATTCCGATCTTCTGGTACTTGCCGGAGAAAACGAGATCCTTGGAAGAAATATCCGGAAGTTCGGAAATCCTGGAGACCTGTTCCCTAAATTGCTTCCATCGTCCCTCAAAAATCATCCAAAATAAGAGCGGTAATAAACATGCCGTGGCGGGAACGAGCAGACAACGAATCACCTGACCGTCGATTCCCGGGTCGTCAAACCCGGCAATGATGGTTTCAAAAACCATTTTAAGGTTCAAAACGATGATCGTGCCGGCCGAGAGCCAAGCCAAAAGATGAATCCATGTGGGTGTCGCAAGAATGCCCATCCAACGACGATCTCGGGTGAAATGAATCAGCGGAACCAAGGCAAAAGCCAGTTGCAGCGAAAGAATCACTTGGGAAAGGATCAGCAAGGAATCGATGCCGTCGTCACCCTTGATCAGAATTACCAAGATCGCCGGAATTATCGCCAGCAGCCGTGTAAGAAGGCGTCTCATCCAGGGCCGCAGCCTGATTCTAACGAACCCTTCCATCACGATTTGGCCCGCCAAAGTGCCGGTGATCGTCGAGGATTGTCCCGCCGCCAACAATGCCACCGCGAAAGCGATCGGAGCGATTCTGGAACCGAGCAAAGGGTCCAAAAGCGCGTAGGCTTCCTGAATCGAAGCCACTTCTCCGTGACCGGTGAAGTGGAACGTAGTCGCGGCCAGTACAAGTATCGCCGTATTGACGAAAAAAGCGCCGTTCATCGCGACTACGCAATCAAGCAGGTTGAACCACGAGGCTTGCCGAAGACCTTCCGGAGTTTTTTTCAAAGCTCTCGTCTGCACCAACGCCGAATGAAGGTAAAGGTTGTGAGGCATCACCGTGGCGCCGATTATGCCTATGGCGATGTAGAGGGCATCTCCCGACAACGCTGAGGGAAGCAACCCCTTGGCTACTTCCGTCCAAACAGGTTTTGAAAGCAGCATTTCCAAGGCGAAACAAGTGCCGATTGTCGCTACCATGGCGACTACCGCGGCTTCGAGTTTTCTGATTCCGTATGATTGCAGCATCAAAAGCAGCATGACGTCGAACGCCGTCAGGATTACGCCGAAAAGCAACGGAATTTTAAAAAGCAAATGCAGGCCGATAGCCGAACCCAAGACTTCGGCCAAATCGCATGCAGCGATGGCTATTTCGCAAATGATCCAAAGAACCCATGTTACCGGGCGAGGATAATATTCCCGGCAAGCTTGCGCCAAGTCTCGTCCGGTCGCGATGCCCAGGCGAGCGGATAGGGTTTGAAAAATAATCGCCATCAGATTCGACAGCAAAATTATCCAGATGAGTCGATAGCCGAACCTGGCGCCGCCGGCAATATCGGTAGCCCAGTTTCCGGGGTCCATGTAGCCCACTGACACCATGAACGCGGGCCCGGCGAACGCAAAAAAACGGCGCCAGAAGCTCTGGGGCTCCGATATGTCCACCGTTCCATGGACTTCCGCCAAGGAAACGTCGCTTTCGTTGTCTTGAGGCGCGCCGTTGGGGAGTTTTTCAGTCATTTTCAATCATTTTGTTTGTTCAAGGATGCTTGAGTTGATGATCCGTTAAAAAACCTGAGAAGTTCCGGAATTAAAAGTATCGGTGATGAACCCGCGAAAAGTAAAAACCAGTCATACGCTGAAATGGGCGTGGTTCGAAACACCGTTCCGCCGAATTGTACTATAAAAAATTGTCCTATTACGATAACCGAGGCGACGAAAATGAACCACGGATTGGCCGAGATGTTGTCGAAAGCGGAAGCATCAATACCGAAACGCCTCACGTTGAAAAGATTCCAAAACTGACAGAACACGAAAAGAGTGAAAAAAACGGAGAGTTGATAATCCGAAAGATTCCCGTTGTTTTGATGATAATTCAGGAAACCCAAAAAAAAGACGATAAAGAAAATCCCGTGACTTAAAATCGATTTTGCCATATCCGGGGAAATTATGAAATCATTATTATTTCTAGGCGGCTTGTTCATAAGGGAAGAGGTCGGCGGTTCGGTAGCCAAGGCAAGCGCGGCCAAGGTATCCATTATGAGATTTACCCAAAGCATTTGAAGAATCGTCAGGGGAAGCGGCAAGCCGAGTATGGGGCCCAGCAGAGTTAAACCGAGCGCGGCGACGTTTATCGTAAGTTGATAAACCAGAAACCGTCTGATGTTCAAAAACAATGCTCGTCCCCAAAGTATCGCATTGGTAATGCTGACGAAGGAATCGTCCAGAAGAACGATGTCGCTTGCTTCCTTCGCAATATCGGTTCCGGTTTTTCCCATTGCTAAACCGACATCCGCCCGATTCAGCGCGGGAGCATCGTTCACTCCGTCACCGGTAACGGCGACTACATGGCCGCTTTCCTTGAGCAGCGACACGAGGCGAAGTTTGTCCATCGGCTTTGCTCTCGATAAGATTTTTAGGTTGCGTAACCTCGCTTGTGCTTGAGAATCGCTGAGCTTCATGAATTCCGCGCCGCAAATGTGAGCTTCGGAACCGTCTTGCGCATTGAGTAAACCTACTCGTCCGGCGACTTCGACGGCGGTTCTCGGGTTATCCCCGGTCACCATTTTGACTTGAATTCCGGCATCAAAGCACGCTTTTAGAGCGGAAACCACTTCCGACCGGATGGGGTCGATGATGGCGATGCAACCAAGCCAAACCAAGTCTCGCGATATTTCTTCGATATCGGAACACGAATCCGGATCGAGAACATCATCCCGCGACAGTTCCTTGTAAGCAAAGCCCAAAGTTCTCATGCCGCGCCGTTGATAGTTCTCCAGCAATTGCTCGACATCTGTAAGATTTTCAGCCAACGGTTTCGATGTCTCTTCCGTCTCCGAAATGATTCGTGAACAACGATTCAAAACAATTTCCGGCGCGCCTTTGATGTACATCAGCCTCTTTCCTAAAATTCGCGAATATCCGGCCGTGGCCATGAATTTTCGGTCGGCGGTAAAAGTCCATTGTTTTTCCGACATGAAGTTGTTTCGAAAAAAAAGGTAGTCGACTTGCCGATCGGCTAACCATTCAAGAATGGCACCTTCCGTGATATTACCGATCGATTGCATTCGACAGCCCGGTTTTTTGCACAGATGCGCCGTACTGTTCACGCAAATTCCTTCGGTAATAAGCTTTCCGATATCCGAACGCAGCAATTCGTGAAATTCCATTGGAGCAGCTTTCGGAAAAGCAGCTTCTTCGACGACCATTTCATTTCGAGTTAAGGTCCCGGTTTTATCGGAACAAATCACCGTTGCCGCTCCGATCGTTTCACAGGCGTGCAGACGTCTTACGAGATTATTGGCCGCCATCATTCGTCGCATTCCGTAAGCCAGGCAGAGGGTTACCGCCATTCCCAATCCTTCGGGAACGGCCACGACGATGACAGCCACCACTACCATGAAATATTTCAAGAGGATCGTTCCGGAATCGATTGCGATCCAGTTGAGAGGTTGCAGGGATAATAAGCCCGAGACCGATCCGAAAATCAACATAACCAGCATTGCTTTAATTCCCGTTGCGATCGAAGTCAACCAGCCGTCAACACCGTCGGTCGTGAAAAGATCTTCGGATGTCACCTCAATTCCAAACTGTTCCAATGTCCCGTAAAGCAGGGGAATCCAAATTCTGGTCGAGGTGATGATCGCGCTGATGAAAAAAACAACGGCAAAAACGCCTTGCTCCGAATTCAAACGCAACTCTCCGTCGTAAATCCCGCGCGCAACAAGAGCGAAAAATATTGAAACCGCTCCCGCGATGCCGAAGAAACTGATGACATTTCCCAATTTTTCAAGTTGTTGCATCAGAGGCGTCGTTTGTCCGAAATCCTCGGTTGCTGCTTTGGTTGCTTTTCCCGCCTCGGTCGCATTGCCGACGGCGGTGATTTTCGCTATTCCATGACCTTCCATTACCATGGTGGCTCGATAGACTTTTGCATTCTGAGAAAAATCGTCATTATTTTCGCGGTCATCGACATCGAGTTTTTCATTCGCAGTCTTGGGTATCGGAAAGGATTCCCCTGATATTCGCGATTCATCAACATGAAAAGAGACGGCTTCCAAAAGGATTCCATCCGCCGGAATTTCATCGCCAGTCTCAAGCAAAACGACATCGCCCTTTACAAGTTCCCCCCTTGGAATTGTCGTAATCACCCGATTTCTCACGGCTTTAACGGAAACATCATCCTTGGCTTGAATTAAAAGATCGAATTCGTTTCTGGCTTTGTATTCGTTGAGAAACGAGAGAAATGTTGCCAAAATAATCGTAAATATTATGGCGACCCCCTCAAGATAATTTCCTTTGATCAGCCCTGTTCCGGTTGCAATGATGGCCGCGATTGTCAATATACGGATTATCGGATCGTCAAATTTTTCCAGATACAGTTTCCAAGCCGTTTTTTGCGCCGGCGTAGAGATGATGTTCGAACCGTAAATCAGGCGGCTCGATTTTACTTCTTCAGTCGTAAGCCCTTGAAATTTCAACTTGAACTGAGGATTGAAGTCATTCATAATTTATTCACGAAATCCGTCCATGTAAAAAATAGTAGGCGGATGAAAAAGATAATTCTACTTGCTAAAGTGAAAATTTCCAACTGAATACATGCGGTTCTATTAATGTCGGGAAATTATTTTAACGGCATTTCAAAATTACGAGGGTTGAATCCAACCGAATTCATGTGTATTATGTCGAAAATCTTGACATTACGGGAGCGTGTATTGAAAATCTTTATCGGGTCCGATCATGCCGGATTAATTTTAAAAAAACGATTGATCGAGAAATTGCTTGAACAGAACCACGACATGTCCGATCTCGGAACCGATTCATCCCAATCTTGCGATTACCCCGACTATGCGCATCTCGTTGCCGCGAAAGTAGCTTCACATGATTCTTACATCGGAATTCTAATCTGCGGGTCGGGCATCGGAATGTCCATTACCGCCAATCGGCATCCGAATATCAGGGCCGCGCTTTGCCATAATTCCCTTGATGCAAGGCTCGCAAGAGAACATAATGACGCCAATGTCCTCGTCCTTGGAGCGCGATTGATCGGCGAAGAAACCGCCTTGGATATCTTGGATGCTTTCCTTAAAACTCCTTTTGCCGGAGGACGGCATGCCCAAAGGGTAAGCAAAATCGAAATCGGTTCAAATTGATGAAGGAGGTGAAATCGCCGGTCGTGCAGAATTCGAAGGGTAAATTAGTTGTAGTCGATCATCCTTTGGTCAAGCATAAGTTGTCTTTTCTCCGTTCAAAGTTCACGGATGTGCATATGTTTCGGGAACTGATGCGGGAACTGTCAATGCTGGTTGCCTATGAAGCGACCCGGAACATACCCGTTGAGGAAACTTATTGCGAAACTCCGATGACAAAGACTACGGGGTATATGATCTCCGGCCAGCTTATCGCCTTAATTCCGATTTTACGGGCGGGTTTGGGAATGGTGGAAGGACTTCTCCAGTTCATGCCCATGGCTAAAGTCGGTCATATCGGGCTTTATCGTGATCACGAAACCCTGAAACCGATTCAATATTACTGCAAACTTCCCGAAAACATCGCGAACATGAATGTTTTCGTGCTTGACCCCATGCTTGCCACCGGAGGATCGGTGGCAAAAGCCGTCGAGATCGTGAAAAAAACCGGCGTCAAGAGTATAAAATTTTTGTGCGTAATCTCATGCCCCGAAGGAATCAAATGTCTTCAAGATGCGCATCCTGACGTTGAAATATATACATGCGTCGTAGATGAAAAATTGAACGAAGTTGGATATATCATCCCAGGATTGGGAGACGCCGGAGACCGATTGTATGGTACAAAATAAAATAAAAAGCTTGAAAACCCGCGGAACGGATAAAAGCGTCGGGCGTCCATCGGCGGAAAAGATCGCATCCCGACCGCCTTGGCACCTTTATTTCATGAAGATCGCGGAATTGGTGTCCAGCCGGGCGACTTGTCTCAGACGCGGCGTCGGAGCGGTCATAGTCAAAGATAGGCGGATATTATCCACCGGTTACAATGGTGCGCCAAGCGGTGCGGCTCATTGCAGTGAATATCCGGGCGGTTGTTTGCGCGAAACGCAAAAAATTCCTTCCGGACAGCGACAAGAGCTTTGCAGAGGCTTACATGCCGAGCAAAATGCGATTATTCAGGCTGCGGCTTTCGGAGTCTCGTTAAAAGGAAGTGAAATTTATTGCACTATTCAACCTTGTATTATTTGTGCGAAAATGCTGATTAATGCAGGCATAGAAAAAGTATACTACGTTGGTCCGTATCCCGATTCGCTTGCATTGGAGATGCTTGAAGAAGGAAAAATCAAACTTGAAAGGATTGTCGGAAGCTAACCCATGTCTCGAATATTAATCGAAGGCGGAAATCCCATATCAGGCGAAGTCCACATCGGCGGTGCGAAAAATGCCGCGCTTCCGATAATGGCGGCTTCTATCTTGTGCGAAGAACCCATAACACTCTCGAATATTCCCTATCTGAACGATATCGAAACCATGGAGAAAGTGTTGAAGGCGCTTGGGGCTAAGACTAAAAGACATCCAAATGGAGATTTTCTTCTTGATTGCGGCTCGGGAATAAAAGAAGAGGCGCCTTATGAATTGGTCAAAGCAATGCGCGCGAGCTTTTTCGTTATGGGACCTCTTTTATCTCGACTTAAAAGGGCTCGAATTCCTCTACCCGGCGGATGCGCCATCGGAGTCAGGCCGGTCAACATACACTTGAAAGGATTTGAAGCCTTGGGAGCAACGGTTTCCATCGAAGCCGGATGCGCCGTAGCCATAGCGGAAAAACTTCGGGGAACCCGTGTTGTGCTAGATTTTCCCTCGGTTGGCGCCACTGAAAATCTTATGATGGCGGCAACTCTCGCGGAAGGCACTACGACTATTGAAAATGCCGCGCAAGAACCCGAAATAATGGATCTCGCCGATTTCTTGAACGCCATGGGTGGAGTTGTTAAAGGCGCGGGGAGCCCATGCATAGTCATTGAGGGCGTAAAAAAATTGAGGGGCACATCCTACCGAATAATTCCCGACCGCATTGACGGCGGAACTTTCATGGTTCTGGGAGCATTAACGGGGGGGCCCATCATTGTCGACCCATGCATTTCTTCCCATCAAACCGGTGTCATAGCCAAGCTTCGCGAAATGGGAGCTTCCATCGAAATGGATGGAACGAAAGCCGTCGTAAGAAGAACGGAGCGCCTTCGCCCCGTCGAAATCAAGACTTTGCCTTTTCCCGGCTTTCCAACCGATATGCAGCCGCAATTTATGGTTGCCATGTGCATAGCGAACGGTGCCTCATTGATAACCGAAACCGTATTTGAAAACCGATTCATGCATGTGGCGGAGCTTGTCCGAATGGGAGCCAGCCTGACGATTAGAGATCGAACGGTCGTTATCAACGGCGTTGAAAAATTAATCGGAGCACCGGTTTCAGCATCGGATTTGCGGGCGGGCGCCGCGATGGTACTTGCGGGTTTGGCGGCCGAGGGTAATACTGAAGTCGGAAATGTGTACCATATCGATCGAGGCTATGAAGACCTTGTCGGAAGACTAGTTCGAATCGGAGCCCAAATTAAGCGGGTCGAGGGAAACAATACTCAAAATGATAATCATCGGGAGGTAATCTATGACCGGAGCAGACCCTAAGCGCTTTGCCGCCGTTATCGAGGGCCTATCCAGTCGCAATCGCGAAGAAAAGCTTCTTTCCGTCATGGCGATAGGAATCATCAAAGCTCCGGAACACGCCGATCTTTTGGTCGATCTTCTTTCATCGCCCGATGAAGAGATAGTAGAGCAAATCATTATTACCCTGGGAAGAATCAAAAATCCCAAATCCGCGAAATATATCCTCGGATTTGTAAATTCAGATAATCCCAAATACGTCGATCGAGCTATTTCGGCTTTATCAGGCTTTAATTTGACTCAAGTTTTAGACGTCGTCATGAAAGCTGCCGGGCCTGAACGCCCGCCGACCGTAAGGCGGAAAGTAATAAATCTGATTGGCGAAATCAATGACACTCGCGTTGCATCGCTAATGGATGAAATTCTTGGTCAAACACAAGACCCCGGATTGTTGACCGAGGCTTTGAGCTTCTTCGTGAGATTTCCCTCCCCGGATCGTCGCGCAATTTTAAAAAATCTTTCCACGAATGGGCAATGGGAAGTCAGCATGATTGCCAATATCGCGCTTACAAGACTCGGAGATGAATCCGCGCGAAGTCAACTTAAACGCTTGGCCAAGTCACCAGCGCACCTTATTCGTCAAGCGATGATTCAAGGAATAAACAAACATCCGATGATAGAAGATCGGGAACTTTTCGAAATCTTTTTCAAGGACAGCCACCCTCATGTGCGACAGACGGCCATTAGCGGCTTGATGCTATTTAATGCCGAAGAGAGATTGCGGTGGTTTCAAGAGTGCATATCTCGAGAAAAAGAGGAAAGCGTAAAAATAGCTCTTCTTAAACAAGCAATATCTGAAAAAAATCCGAAGCTTTATTCCGAATTTGTAAGTTTTCTTTCATCCTCCTCCGAAGACCTCAAACAAATCGGAGTATGCGGTCTTTCGGCCATGCGGGAAAATGTCTTGGATAGAATTTTAAAAGATTTCGATAAAATGTCCCTCGTGGTAAAAGAGCAAATGCTTTTGGTTCTCGGATTCATAGGTGGCGCCAAAGCCGTCGAGACGATTTCAAAATGCCTTGAAGCCGATGAACGATGGTTGAAAATAAATTCAATTGAAGCGATTGTAAAATTGGGAGTTCGTTCGTTTGCATCGAAATTCAGCGAAATGGTTGCGAAGGAAGATGATATTTGGGTGCGCGCAACCTTACTTTCGGGTTTGAGTAAAATCGGTGATGCCTGCCACCTCCCGTTGTTCGTGCAGAACCTTTCTCACCAGGACCCGCGAGTTAAAGCCAATGCCATCGAAGGATTGATGAACCTGGGAGGAATAGAGCAAAAATCCAGGCTTGAAAGCTTCCTTCATGATGCAAATGATAGGGTTCGCGTCAATGCAGCGCTGGCTTTATGGAAAATGGGAGATCGTTCGATCCTTTCTTCTCTTGTAAATCTGACGAAAGACCCCAACAAATGGAAGAGATCTTCCACCGCCTTTGCTTTGGGGGAAATTTGCGACAAAGAAGCCACTCCGGCCTTGATTGAATTACTCTCCGATAAGGAAGAAGTCGTTTACCGGAACGTCATTGATGCTCTGGCAAAGATTGCCGATCTGCGTGCGTTAATACCTATTTTAAGGGAACGCCTTAAAAAGAGAATTCCCGAATCTGCCTTCACCGAAGCCCTGGAAAAATTTTCCGCGAGAATCTAGAGAGCGTCAGAAAATAACCTGATTGTGTCCGCACAGGATGTGCCAATGCCCGCCGATGCCTTGCAGGACGCATCAGTGTCGGACATGAGCCACGATGTCGCGTTTTCAGAGGGTGCTTCGGGTTCAGTGAAGCCGGAAGTGAAGGCAAGAAAATCACTCCTATGGGTTATGCGGATTTATGGTAAAAATTCGCTTTCCGGTTTTTCCCGCTCAGGTGGTAGCAAAACGATAAGTGACATGGAAGAGCATATCGGTGGATTGATCTGCATTCTGGCAGGCGCTCTCAGAGCAAATTCTGAACAAACCGGTTCCACCAGCTTTCAAGGAAAGTATGGGCTTTGCCGAGCAAAATCTGTATGGCCACCAAGATCGACATTCAATTCTATTCAGACGCCCGTGATGCCTTGCTCAAGGCCATGGTTGAGTAGTTCACTTTTTTCCCAATTTCATGATCTGCCAAAATGCTGACCAGCACTTGCGGTGCCAGGCCAGATTGTATTCATCTATTTCTCTGACGGCTCTGTAGGTTTCAATGACCTTGTCTGCCTCAGTTTCCGTGACGTTTTTGTCGGCCCCCACCAAAAATCCCAAATCCCACATTGGATCACCCAGCGAAACCAAATCCCAATCGATAACCCTTACGTCGCTTTGCTCCAACATAATATTAACCGAGAAATAATCACCGTGTATTATTGTCTCCGATTTTGCGATCGGTTCGCCGCTCTCAATAAGCTCAACGATCGATTTATATAATCCCGGATTTTCTTTCCTCCAGCCCGGAAACCTTGCATCGAGTTTCGGAATCCTATTAACACCGTTGAAAATTCTTTGCCTGTTTTTTGTTGATCTTTCTATTAGAGACGACAGTTCTTTGCTGAGTTTATCAACCGATAGATTATGCAGCTTCGCCAATAATACGGCCGCAATATTTCGCGTATCGACCTCCCATGTCTTGGATTCTATCTTTTTCATCAATATTGCCGACTCGCCGGCTCCGACTTGTCCCCCGGAGGGGAGCTTGTCATTTCCATGCGCGTAACCTAGCAATTCAGGAGTTCGAATTCCATGTTCCGGCAGTTGCTGAAAAACCAATATGTTTTTCTTAACCGAATCAATAATTCCAAGGTTAGAATAATTTTCAAAATCTTTACCGTATATTTTCAGTACAGCTCTCTCGTCGATACCGTCTATTCTCAAAGAGCATTCGTATACACGGCTTCCGCTGCCGCTACTCATTTTTTTTGCTTCACCCATCTCGAACTTTTTGTTCAGTATCAACGCAAGCCAATCAGCAACAGAAGATTCTTCTTTTATCATAGACACACACTCCCGTCTTATCGGTTGATCACACCACAAAGCTATATTGCCGCCATTTTGCTATACAAAGCAATTTTACGCAACTCCCTTCGATTTTTTCAGAGCAATCGCACGAAAAATCGACAAATTCCATTCAGTTCGCGGGGGATTACGCTTCGGCGATGGCTTGCTAATCCCCCCTACAATTGGCTCTCGGGAATGATTTCATCAATTTCATGCAATTGCCGTTCGATTTTTTTTTATTAAATAAAGCGTAATTCACGGGAATGTAAACATGTGTAAATTATTATCTTTGGTCAAAATTCCCCTTAGAAATACCGATAAATGAAATAACAGAGGGGTTTTTCAATGGGGAGCGCAAATGGAATCCGACCTCTTGGAACAATATTTGGCCTACCTTTCGGTGGAAAAAGGATTACGACCTAAATCACTTGAAGCTTATCAAGGAGATCTGAGGCACTTTCTTCAGTATCTGAAACAGAAAGGTCGAAATCCCTTGGACACGGGCCTTGACGGACTCATGAGCCTTTTCATGGTCCATCTTCATGATTTGGGCTTATCTCCGCGTTCGATCGCCAGAAAACTTTCTGCAATTCGGGGTTTTTATCGTTTCCTGCTTCGCGAAAGCAAAATCGTCGTCGATCCGACGGCGGTTCTGGAAAAACCCAAAATCGGCAGGCCGCTTCCCAAAGTTCTTTCCATTCAGGAAGTTGGAATAATTCTTGAAAAACCCGATCTTTCCAAAACTCTTGGAATAAGAGACCAAGCTATTTTGGAACTTTTGTATGCCACGGGAATCCGCGAATCAGAACTTATCGATCTGAAACTTGGCAATCTCAACAGAGAATCCGAATTCCTTTTGGTATTCGGAAAAGGCGGAAAAGAAAGAATTGTTCCCGTTGGGAAATTCGCCCTTAAAGCCGTTGACGAGTATCTTTTTAAATCCAGGCCTAAGCTGATTAAAAATATTACAGAAAGAAGCCTGTTCATTAACCCCAGAGGGCAGCCACTGTCCCGGATGGGGCTTTGGAAAATCGTTCGCAAATACGCTCTTTTAGCCGGGTTTTCACGGAAAGTATCGCCGCATATTTTCAGACACTCCTGCGCAACGCATATGCTTGAAGGAGGAGCAAGCATTATCGCCGTTCAAGAAATGCTTGGACACGCTGACATTTCGACTACACAAATTTATACTCATCTTACAACTCAAGAATTAAAGAAAATTCACTCTCAAGCGCATCCCCGCGGTAAATGAAAAAAGCAACAAAAAGATTCAAACTTATCTTGCCCTTTCCGGCTCAAAAAAATATTTGTTTTTTAAGACGCCTGGTCGTAACGGCTTTGTTGCTTTTCATATCTTCGATATCTCAAGCAAACTTGGCATCCAATTCCCGAGCGATAGCAACGACATCGTGTGAAATTCCCCTACTCTCACCTTTAATCGTCGCATCATCATCCATGGAAGTTTCATCCGAGTCCGTATTGTTGAATGTTGCTTCAATATCCGCCATAATCGCAACCGAATCCATAGCGTTAGTTGCTGCTTTATCATCCGCTATAGTTGCAACCGACTCGGTGCCGGTAGCCGCTGCTTCAACATTCGCCATAGTTGCGACCAACTCCGTGCCGGTAGCCATAGCGTCAACATCCGCTATAGTTGCAACCGACTCGGTGCCGGTAGCCGTCGCTTCAATATCCGTCACGATCGCAACCGAATCCATACCGTTAGCTGTTGCTTCAACATCCGCTAAGATTGCTGCCAACTCGATGCCGTTGACTGTTGTTTCATCTTCAGTCGGACTTGCTGCCAAGTATGTACTGCCAGCCATCGCTTCGTCTTCCGTTAGAGCTGCAACTATATATTTGCGACCGCCCGTCGCTTCATCCTCCGTTAGAGTTGCTACCAAGTATTTGCGACCGCCCGTCGGTTCATCTTCAGTCAAAATTGCAACCAAGTATGTGCGACCACCTGTCGCTTCGTCTTCCGTCAGGGTTGCTGCCAAATATGTACGGCCATCCGTCGCTTCGTCTTCCGTTAAAATTTCAAACAAATCGATGTCGTCAACCTGTGCTTCATCATCGATTAAAGTCACGACCAAACCACAGCCTAAAAAAGCCGTTGTCTCGTCATCATCAAAATTCGTCTCAAAATCCGGATTAATTCTCGTACCAACGAATGAAACTCAAATTCCTAATTTGGAAAGCATGGGCGTATCCGTGGCGGAAATCGAGCCTCCGGAACCCGACTCAAAGCCTGACTCGAAACCTCTAGCGCAGCCTGATACGAAATCAGGGTTGAAGCCGGAACCAACGGGAGATTTTAAACGGGATTCAAAGCCTAGAGCGAAATCGGAGCCAAAACCGGAAAACAAACAACAATTTGCCTCGTCTCGCGCGTTGAAATCATTTTACCAAGACTCTGACGACAAGAAGGAAGAGCGTTCTTTAAATATATCCGGAACGAAAACTTTCGAGATGAAGAAAGCTAAAATCAAAGGCGATATCGGTCATTTTTCCACCGAGAATTTTGATTCGATTCCGGGTTTCCATCTCGACCAAAGCCTTCATTTGGAGATCGACGGCAATATTACGAAAACAGCCAGCGTTAAAGCCGTATTGGATGATAAGGATGATGAAGATCGACGATTCACAATCAATATCGACGGGCCTATTTGGGATTTCACAATGGGTGATTTTCCCATTTCACTTAAAGAAACCGAATTCGCTTTGAACCAAAAGGAAGTTCGAGGAATAATGGCTCAAGGAAGCTTGGGAAAAAAGCTTCAAACCACATTTTTGTATTCGCAATCAAAAGGCGTAGGCAGGCGCGAACAGTTTCGCGGAGCGGGGCAACAACAGGAGTTCCGTTTATTGGCGAGTCCGGTAGTGCAAAACTCGGAACGAGTGGCTATTGATGGGCATCTGTTGTCAAGGGGAAGCGATTACCTCATCGATTACGAGGAAGGAGTTGTTAAACTGCTTCCCCACCTGCTTCCGGTGGAAATTACAAGCTGGATAACCGCCGAATACGAGGTTTCAGATACAAAGCTAGCTTTTAAACGCACATTGATGGGTACGAGGTTGTCCTATAATTACAGCGACGGCCAACGAGTAGGCTTTACCTGGTTGAGAGAAGCCGACGATACAACTCCTAAAACCGACAGCGCATCCGGAACCGTGCGTCCCATGGAACACAATATCATCGATTTCGACGGAGTATGGCGCATCAACAGGATGTTTTCCATATCCGGAGAACATTCGATTTCGATATACGATCCAAACCGCTCCAGCGAAGATACGGAGCAAGACAAAAAAATTACCGATCATGCTTCGAAGTTTACGCTTGCCGCGCATAATGAAAAAATGACCGGAGAATTATCCTTAAAACGAATCGGAAAAGATTTCAAGCTTGTCGGTCGCGAAGGCGGAGTCACGGAACTTGGCGAACGCGGCCTCGTGAGTGATATTCTGAAGGAAAGCGGACGGTTTTCCTATGCCGTTCGCCCTCAGGTTCAGCTTTTTGCGGGATTGGAAAAATCCAAAACAAATCTTTCGAATGACAGCTCTCTTGCCTCCGTGGATTTTACCGACAGAAACGGAGGAATTAATTGGAAATACAAACCGCGCTCTCAACTTGAAGCCAGATATGATATTCAAAAAGATAAACAAAGGCAGGGTGCAAGTATTTCCGATAAGGACAAAGCAGTCGGCGCGCTTGTTTGGGACCATAATTTCGGAAAAATCTTTTCTCAGTCAAAAGTTGAGAACACGAAATACACCGATGCGGTTAATACCGCCTCCGGATCAAGCGTTCTGCAAACAACTCTCAGCCTTGGCAGCGATTTGAACAAAAAAATTTCATGGTCGGTCGCGGCTTCGAAAGTCCTTCTTGATGATGATCTTGATCTGAACAACCCGCGCTCCGACACAAGAAATTACACTCTCGATTTAAACTACGAACCCAATCGAATTATGACGGTCAGAGGAATACTCCAATGGCGAAACGAAGACGACTTCTTGGTTAATACGAGACAAAAGGAAAAAATCGCCGACTCCAGAATTCGTTATCAACCGAACAACGATCTTGTAACTCAGTTCAAATACAAGGTTGAAAACACGTCAAAAGTCGTTCGTGATCCGAGCTTGGATCCGGCAAAATATATAAACCCCCCGAGTCTTCCCGTAACCGCTTCCGAGGCGGAAGAAATAGTCGGAAGATATGAAAATCCCGTTCAAAAGACAACTTCCAATTTCAACGCCAACTACAGGTTTAGCGAGAAGACGGAAACCACTTTCGATTGGAAAAGACGTGATTTGAAGGATCGTGCGACGCATTTCATCATCTCGTTAAACGATAGAAAAACTTGCGAAGTGCGTTACAACCCGATAAAGCAGATAAATATCACCAGCGGTTATGAAACAGGAACGGCAAAAACTCTGTCACCCATAACCGAGCTTAACGATGCGATTAAGCGAATTCAGATAAGGAATGAATTTTTCGAGGGATACATTTTTGATACACGGTTTGAACATCATAACGAAGATGATGTTTACAACAATGACAACGATCGCCGAACCCTCACCAAATCATTGGATTTCCAGAGGGTATTTTCCAAAATAGCTACGTTGGAAGCGGGAATTCAACGCAATATTATAACTTATAAACTACCAAGCAAAGAGTGGGAAGAAAGAGCGGCATTTATTCTGACGCCATCCGCGAAAAATCAACGATATAAGCTGTTTCTTACTCATAAGCAGATTGAGGCCGCGCAATCGGGGAACCATTTTGAAACCGGATTGAATTTTTCTCAATTTATCGGAACCGACAGCATGCTGGAAGGTGAAGTAAAAAAGGTTAAATCTACGGCGACTGCTTCCGGAAACGGGTATGACGGCATGGTTGCAAACGCAAAGATGGTGATAACCTTTTAACCCGGTTTTCATTTTGCCATAGTCTTTAAACCGCCTTTTAATCTGCAATTCGTTGCTTACAATTGAAACGAGCGTGTTTGTTTCCCTGTTTTCATCAGCTTATCGGTATGGTGAAAATAAGAATAAAAAAAAGGATTTGACAAGGTGGTTTAAACGGGATATATTATATCTGTCGAGTGATCGATTCTTTGACAAGCGAACTGGCAACCAAAAGACTTGAGCTTCCGAACTCCGGTCGGTTCTTTATAGGGTGTCCAAAGAAGGTATTCAGCGGTTGGTGACAATCGTATCGAACCCGAAGGGAATCCATAACCTAGGTATCCTGAGATCCTAAGAAGAAGTTCAAGTCACAAGGTAAAAACTTCACGAGGGGAGGCGCTTCCGATTTATTTCGGAAATGTCATTTCCGGCTGCAGATAAACCCTATAGAGGTCGAAACCTCAAAAGGGATGGAATATTTCCGGGGCGGTCGGGAAGCAATACCCTGAAGGAGCAAAGACCAAGAGAGCTGCTTTCGCGTTGAGCGGGTGAAACTGCTGAACGTATGAGGCGCGCCAAAATGGGAGTAAAGCTTCAAGGTCGGCCTAAGTCCATGATGGAAGCCGGTCATCGCAAGGTGACTAGGGGCCGTTTTTCGTCGGAATCGGTATGAGGTAATGCTCGCCGGTTTGGTAGTCGGGAACTACCGTCGGTAATCGGAAGGACGCCATGAAGGGCGGGTAACGGCGAAGAAGCATGTGAATTGGAAACAATTACGGATTGTTTTGGTGTAAGGCTCTGAAGGTCGAACCCTATGAGTGCCTGTGGGGTGGAATAAACCCACAAGTTGTCACTGATGTTTTTCCTGTCGAAAGGTTGAGAAAACCTACGGGCGGGGAGCGGCGAGGTTGGAACCTCGTTTGTCGCATCGGCCAATGATGGCGCTATAAGGGAACAAACCCAAGGAGGCGCCGGGATCCCACCGGTGTAGATGTGTGCTAGACCTTGAAACCGGTCAAAGCTTACAAGAGGATAGTGAACTAAAGCGCAAGCCAAAGTTTGATAGTCGTGTCGAGGGCCTCGAAGGTGGTCGTGAACATCTGAGGCTTGGCGTAACCAATATGCGTCATAGCGCGGCTGTGTTAAAACTCTAGAAAGCAGGCAACGGTAGGAAGGGTGAATTCTGGCCGGTAACGGTTAGTAAGAAAACACACATCCAATCGTCTTCAGTAGGAGACCAGTTCGCAAATCTTAAAGTCGGTCATTCGGCCTTTTTAGGCGGTTTTTTCTTTTTTTATTTCCAGATAAGATGAGATGCGAAAAGCGCGAAACCGCTTAGTGAAAGAATCAGACTCGCGATCCAGAAGCGAATAACGACTTTTTCTTCAGGCCACCCGCACAATTCAAAGTGATGATGTATCGGGCTCATACGGAATATTCTCTTGCCGTGGCTCCATTTAAAATATCCCACTTGAATGAATACCGACAAAGCTTCGGAGACGAATATTCCGCCTATCAGCGCCAGGAAAAACTCGGTTCTTGTACAAACCGCGATTGAACAAATAGCTCCGCCTAAAGCCAATGAACCGGTATCACCCATGAAAACCTCCGCCGGATGACCGTTAAACCAAAGAAAACCCAGGCATCCGCCGAATAAAGCCGCACAAATGACCGCAAGTTCATTAATACCGGAAATATATAACACTCCCAAATGTTTCGCGAAGACGATATGGCCGCAAACATAGGCAAAAAACAAAAAAGGAATGATTGATACCGCCATGACTCCCGACGCCAAACCATCCAGACCGTCCGTCAAATTAACCGCATTGGTTGCACCCACGATCACCGTTATTACAAGTGGAATGTACAAATAACCGAGATCGACGAGTCCGAGAAGCGGAATTTGGCAAACTGTCGAAGGGACGGCCATCATGTTTCCCAAATCTGTAGAATCCATTGGAAGAGCGATTTTGAGCCCGTCATGATATCTCATGACTAAAGCGATTACCAGACCGACGAATGTTTGTCCCAGTAATTTTTGCCGTGCGGTCAGACCCAGTGAGCGTGCTTTGATGACCTTCGTTAAATCATCCAAAATTCCGATTGAACCCATTCCCAAAATTGAAAAAAGAACCATGCAGACGTAAATATTGAATTTGACCCACACAAGCGTAGTAATGACCGCCGAAATCAAAATAATGATTCCCCCCATGGTGGGAATTCCGGCTTTCTTTTTGTGCTCTTGTACACCTTCTTCCCGAATTGTTTGACCGATTTGTCGTGCCTTCAGGTTTTCTATGACTTTTGGGCCGATTATCAAAGCGATAAGAAAAGATGTGACTGTCGAAAATATTATCCGTAGGGACAGCGCGCTGAAAATTGAACTAAACGTACCTTTACCCCCATGATGAATTGAATTAGTGAAGATCGCATACCAGTTTTGGCCATAATTCCTTGACTATCGCTTCGAAATGCATTCCGCGACTTGCTTTCAAGAGAAGGGTATCCCCTTTCGACATCAGATCGGCAAGAACTCTGGCTGCTTCAATGGTTGTCGAACAACAATGAACGCATTCGGGTTTCATGCCGTGAAGAATGGCTCCCTGAGCTATCTCTTGCGCATGACCGCCCACGGTAATCAATTGATTTGGAATTGAAGCGGCTACGGTCTCACCGAGTTTGCGGTGCAGTTCTTCAGATTCATCTCCGAGTTCCTTCATATCTCCAAGAACCGCTATTTTTCGACCTTCACAAATCGCCAAAAATTCGACGGCTTGTTTCATAGACGCCGGATTTGCATTATAGCAGTCGAGTATGACTCGCATACCATCGATTTCATGGGCTTCCATTCGAGCTCCGACGGGTTGGAAACTTTCCATTGTTTCAACAGCCTTTTCCAGGGAATAACCCATGGAAACAAACATGGCAATTGATGCCATGGCATTTAGAGCGTTGTGTTTCCCAAGAAGGTTCAGCGTTAATGCGACTTTTTTTCCGGAATGATTCACGAGCAAACGTATATTTCGTGGCGACATGCGGATATCCGATCCCGAAAAATCGTTTCCTTCACTTAATCCGAAAGTGACGATGCGTGATTGCGTTTTTTCCCTCATGGTTGAATAAAAGGTATCATCCCCGTTCAGGACGGCATAACCTTGGGGAGACAAATCTTCAAGGATCTCGGCTTTCGCCAGGGCAATGTTTTTCAGGCTTCCCAATAGTCCGATGTGGGCCGGACCTACGTTTGTAATCAAAGCGGCATCGGGTTTGGCGATCGAAGCGAGAAACCGAATTTCTCCGGCGTGATTCATTCCCATTTCGATGATCGCGGTTTGAGTTGAAAGAGGAATCCTGATAATGCCGAGAGGAAGGCCGATATGGTTGTTGAAATTTCCGCTTGTCGCCCATGTTTGAGAAACGGCGCTGAAAATATGCAACAACATTTCTTTCGTAGTGGTCTTTCCGTTGCTGCCCGTAACCCCAATAAATTTAGCCGGGTGACGTTCGCGATGAAAAAGCGCCAAGGACTGCATTGCCTTTAATGCATCGTTGACTTTGATCCATGGCGGGTCTGAGGAATGCGGTTCATCTCCCGGATATCTCTCGGAAATAACCGCCGCGGCACCGGATTGAACGGCTTTGTGAATGAAATCATGACCATCGACACGATCGCCCTTTATGGCGATAAAGACTTCATTCGGTTTGATGGTCCTGGAATCGATTGAAAACCCTTGAATCGGCCGTTCGATTCCGCGGGAGAATATTCCGCCGGTTCCTTTTACAATATCGGATAATGTCCAATCAGGCATGTTCGTTTCCCTCCAGGATTTCTCTTGCTACTTCTCTATCGTCAAATGGAAGTGTGTGATCCGAGAATGTTTGTCCGGTTTCATGACCTTTTCCGGCAATGATCACCAGATCGCCCTTTTTGGCCATGCTCAAAGCCATAACAATGGCTTTACGGCGGTCCGCCTCCGAAAAAATCTTTTTATTCGGATCGTGGTTCAAAGAATTGATTCCCGCCATAATTTGAGAGATGATTTCCTCGGGCTTTTCTTTTCGCGGATTATCGCTGGTTACGATGGTGATATCAGAAAGAGCAACGGATATTTTCCCCATCACCGGCCTCTTCTCCTGCGATCGATTTCCTCCGCACCCGAAAACCGTGATCATTTTTCCTTGCGTCAGAGGTCTTGCCGTAATCAAGACATTTTCCAATGCCGCCGGAGAATGCGCATAATCGACGATTACGGTAATATCCCTGGAATTCGCTATGCTCTCAAATCGACCGGGCACGGTTTTGATTCTTTCCAATCCTGTGATGATTTGTCGCCATTCGATTTCGAGGCATCGCGAAAGAGCGGCGGCCATGAGAGCATTCATGACGTTGAATTTTCCAGGCAAAGAAAGCTTTAGAGAGAATTTCTCTCCTTGCTGAGATAGTATAAATTCACTGCAGGTACCATTCAATTTTAAATCCGACGTGAAAAGATCCGCGTCTGCATCTTCAAGAGCGATTGTTGATATTTTTTTTCCAGCTTTAAGGCAGTCTTTGTGAAGCCTTTTTCCGAACTCGTCATTAATGTTTATCACCGCGGTTCCATCGGGCGGTAAAAGTTCGATAAACAATCGGCGCTTCGCCTGATAATAATCCTCCATGTTCGGATGAAATTCGGTGTGTTCCAGCGACAAGTTCGTAAATCCGACCGCCGCGAAGGTGATGTCTTCAACACGCCAGGTTTTAAGGGCATGAGAACTCACTTCCATAACTCCGGCTTTGATTCCTTTCCGGGAAATTTCGTGCAATATCTCTACAAGGTCCAGCGATTCCGGTGTCGTATTCTTCGCCGGTCTTTTCGTAAAACCCAAATCGTATTCGACCGTTCCCAGTCGAAATGCTTGATCGAATTTTTGCCGCAATATCGATTGCATCATGTACGTTGTCGTCGTTTTCCCTTTTGTACCGGTTATGCCCGCAAGCTGAAGACGCGCGGACGGATCGTCGTAAAAAATCTTAGCGAGAAAGGATAACGCTTTTCTGGCGTTCGGCACTCGGATAATCGGAACGTTTGGATTTGTAATATCTTTCTCGGTCAAGATCGCAATCGCACCGGCTTTTATTGCGTCGGCAATATAATTATTGCCGTCGAAGTTGCTCCCGTTTAAAGCCGCGAAAAGCGTCCCGGGGGTTACTTTACGGGAATCAAAGGCGATTCGAGAAACCAAGGTTCGCATATTTCCCGTTACAACAACGGCATCTTGAGGGATCAGCTTACTTAAGGGAATCATTTTTCTCCTTCATTATTCATCGACATTAATGAGAAACGATTATCAGTCGGTTTTCGATCATGCGTGGAACGGCGCACAACATGTCAAACAGCCCGACAATATGAAACGACGTATATTACGGGGAAAATTTAATAAGCATCGATTTGGCCGCAAACAAGGGAGTACCCGCCTTGGGAGATTGGTCGACCGCAATTCCGTTTCCGACCAACTTGGCCGGTATTTTAAAATTGCGTGTTATACTTGCCACATCTTTGAGGGTCAGCCCCAACAGGTCGGGAACTTTATCGGAACCGGCAACGAATAATCGCACGGGATTTCCGGAATAATTTTTATCCATCGAAGGGGAGGCAATAACAGCGTGAGAAATATCTGAAATAATGCTTGTTTGAATCGGTTTCGGTTCCGAACTGCCGACGACGGCACCTTCGGCTATAGTTCCCATCGGATGATGCTTGTCGGGAGGAACTTTAAGATATTTCAAAATACGATCAAGGATTATAGAGAAAGATGGAGCCGCGACTTTACTGCCGAAAAGAGTTTTTTCGTCGCCTTGCGGTTCATTGACAGCAACAAGCAGTACAATACGGGGATCTAGAGCCGGTGCCATTCCTATGAATGAGCATACAACTTTATCCCAAAAATATCCGCCCTTGGGGTTGGCTTTTTGAGCCGTGCTGGTTTTTCCTCCGACACTGTAATCCGGCAATGCGGCAAGGTTTCCTGTTCCGGTTTCAACTACGCCCATCAACATTTTTCGTAAACGCTGGGTAACTTGCTGAGTGAAAACCCTCCTGCGTTTAATCGGCTGAAAATCTTCCACATTGTCTTCGGGATGTGAGATAATTTGCTTTACCAATCGAGGTTGCATAAGCCAACCGTCATTGGCGATCGCCGAATATGCTGAAACGAGCTGTATTCCTGTAACCGCTATTTCCTGGCCTATACATAGAGAGGCTGCGGATAGTCCCGACCATCTCGATGGTGAAGAGAAAAGCCCTTGGCTTTCAGCCGGAAGCTCCAATCCGGTTGGTTCTCCAAATCCCAGTTCACGATAAGTCCGAAATAATTGTCGCGGCTCAAGTATTTGCGATATTTGTACCATGGTAGAGTTGCACGATTCCGCGATAGCTTCGTCGATATCCACCAAACCATGTTGTCCATGGCATTTTATATGCTTATTCATGATCTCGGCATAACCGCGACAATAAAAACGACTTTGGTTATTTACTTTTCCCAATTGCAATGCGGCGCCCATGGAAAAGATTTTCATGCATGAACCCGGCTCAAACATATCAACGGCGGGGCGATTTCTGTGAGCTTCCGGAGGAGAACTGGCGAATGAATTGAGATCATAATTTGGAACGCAAGCCATACCGAGAATTTCACCCGTAAAGGGGTCCATTACTATGGCCATGGCATCGATAGGTTTGTATTCCTCCATGATTTTCGCGAGTTCCATTTCAAGGATATGCTGAATAAATGAGTCTATCGTCAAAACAAGGTTGCCGCCTCCCGTCGGAGGCTGGATGATGCGAGTTATGCTTGTATTTTCCTCTCCGAAACTAACATCTTCCTGCACTGTGATTCCAGGATATCCTCTTACGGTTTTGTCAAAAGAAAGCTCCAAACCTTCCAAACCGTGACCGTCGGTGCCCGAAAAACCCAAAAGATTGGACGCCAGATTATTTTGCGGATACTCTCGACGATAGTTTTCCTCAAGAATGACGCCGGATATATTCAGATCTTTGATTTTCATCGCTTGCCCACGTGCCAAATTCTTGTAAATCGGAATATAGCCCTTTCGATTGGCAACTTTTTCCAGTATTTCCTCGCGGGTTAAAGGAAGAATGGTGGACAGAAGATTGGCTATTTCCGTAATAGACTTGATTTCCTTTCCTCGTTTGCCAAATCTGACGTAGCCCTTTTTTCGAAGATTGGCTATTTCTGTAATAGACTTGATTTCCTTGGTGTAAAGAAAAACCGAATACGTTTCGACCGAAAGCGCCAGTTCAATGCCGTTTCGGTCGGTTATGGCGCCTCGCTTCATTTCAACGGTTCTCTTTGTGAGATGATTCTGTTCGGATTGACGCACCCATTCCTCATAGTGAACTACTTGAAGCTGGAAAAGTCGGAAAATAAATGCCGACAAAGCCAGCAGCATGCAACTGAACATTACAAGAGACCTAACGGTTCTGGTTCTAAGTCGACTGAATTTCATTCCAAGATATTTTCCCTCAGTTGATTTTTCTGGCAACCCGTAATCTGGCGGAACGTGCTCGCGGGTTATCATGAATTTCGCGTTCGTCCGCGAAAATTGCTTTGGAAGTGATGATCTCCAGTGAAGGTTGTATTCCGCAATTACAAACCGGAAAAGTCGGAGGACACACGCATCCGCGTTTTTGCCGACGAAAAAAATCCTTTACGATTTTATCTTCAAGCGAATGAAATGATATTATCGAAATACGCCCATTATGATTTAAGCAAGGAATCATGCTTTCGAGAGCCGTGCGCAATTCCTCCAATTCATCGTTAACAACGATACGCAAGGCTTGGAAAACTCTCGTTGCCGGGTGAATCAAATAACCTCGGCGCATTTTTCCTGGAACAGCCCTCTCGATAACCTGCGCAAGATCGTCGGTTGCAGTGAATGGAATCAGGGCACGTCTTGCTACAATGGCTTTCGCGATCATTCTGGAAAATCTTTCTTCGCCGAATTCATGAAAAATCCTTGAAAGATCTTCTTGCGAAAGCTTATTTACAAGAGATTCCGCGCTTATCCCGGACTTTTGATCCATTCTCATATCCAACGGTCCGGGGCGGGTAAACGAAAAACCCCTTGCCTCGTTGTCAAGTTGATAAGAAGAGACTCCGAGATCCATTAGAATGCCGTCGACTCCGCGTAAATTCCTTTGCAAGAGATATTCGGAAAGCCGGGAAGCTCTTCCCTGGATCAATTCAATTCGAGAATCGATACCTGCTTTTTTCGCTATCGATAAAACTTCGGCATCGCGATCGATTCCAATACATGTCTCTATCTGAGGATACTTTTGCAAAAGTGCATTCGTGTGTCCACCGAAGCCGAAGGTGGCATCAACGAATACTTTGCCGTGCTCTGAAAATCCCAGTTCCAAAAAAGGTTGTACAAGAACCGGAATATGATGGTATTTCGATTTATCGGCTAAAATCATCGATTTGATCGATAATTCGGCATTGGAATATAACATAGTCGTTTGGGGACGATCATCCCCAGCTCGCTTTTCGCCACTTTTTCAATTCTCGAAAGGGATTGGAACTTTGAAATATCTGCACGTAAAACAGCATTGTTGGTTTCAAGCGCACTAATTCGCGTTTCGGAATTTTTCAGCCGAAGTTTAATTTCAACAATCTTGGTAGATTGCCAAATATACATGGTAAACATGGCGCTTAAAAGAAGAATCGCCGTTAAATACAGCCTTACAAAGCGTTTACGCTTTTGCGCCCAATTCGGCAATTCCATGCGGTTGCTCAAGCGAGCTTGAAGGGTGTCGCTTTTTTCGTAATTCATGGAATTAAAATTCGTCAAAATTCACCACCCGGGAAAGAGATCGACACAAAGCTGTTCATTATTGAGGGTCGTACATCAACCAAAGAAAAACCCGAAGGTTTCTCTTTGTTGCAAGACGATCTTTGATTACTTGGACTCTACGGTACCATGTTGTAGATTAAATTCCAAGAGGGAGCGAATGTTTTTTTCCAAATTCGAAACCGATTCCCGTTCGATGTTGGGAAGGCTTTGAATATTTTTAAGGATGGTTTCCCCAGAGGAGGGATTCTTTTCCATTTTACTTTTGATCTTTTTCATAAGATTATTTTCCAAATTCGACAACATATCCATTCGATCAAGGTATTCACGCGCGGAATGAGATCCACGTTGAGATCGACCGGAGGCTGCGTGTGCGTAATCTTTGACTTCTGTCGAAATTGTTGGCGACATGAAACCGATGATCTCTTTCATTACCAATTCCCGCTGAGATACCGAATTAATCGCTTCAATACCAAACGAGAAAAACAAAAGTCTGTAACCGTCGATAACGGCAACAGCGGCTCCGCCGGAAGATTTTATGCCTTTCGAGGAGGAGCTGGGTTTTATATCTGGACCAGCCATCGTTTTTTCATCGGCAATGTCTCGAGCTCCGGCATTGTATTTCATTATGACTTTTCCGCCGGCAAGAGAATCTATTTCATCCGGCCATTTCTGATTATCGGCGCCGTCTCCGCCGAAAATTTGGAAGGTGGAGTTCTGGGCAAAACCATTGGCTCCGTCAACAACATGAATATTAACATCGTCTTGAACAAAGGTAGTCCTGCAATAATCCTTTAAAAACGGCGATTCTCGAATACCGAAAGCAAAATCCTGACCTGTAAGAACCAATTTCCCGCCGCCTTTCAAAAAAATTCCCAAAGATTCAATTTCATCCGGAGTCAGTTGTTGTTGAGGAGAAGAATCTTGAACCGAAATCAGGAGCCAACCTTCGGTATATCTTTTCAAAACATCAGGTTTCAAATCTCCATCAAGCATGCGATCCCATTGATCGAATTTAACGCCGTTATTTGCCAGCATCGATCGCAAAACCGGCGGAGCCGAAGTAAAACCGTCGGTAAAGGCAAACAAAACGTGACCTTGCGTCATGAATGGTGATTTTATATAAAACGAAGTTCGATATGTAGATACCGGAATATTGTCGCCGTGTATTGAAAAAGTCAGCAGTATTTCATTATCAAGGACGGCGTCCGGCGAAATATTCATTTCAAGTTCACCCGCCTGAGTTTCCTTTCCGGGAGAGGGTAAATTTGTTAAAGGCATTTCAAAGGTTTTCTTATTCAAACATCCGCTGGTTGTCTCGCAAAACAAGGTAACTTTTGACGATGTTTGTTTGCCTAAATTGCGTACTACTATTTTTGCCGTAAATGATTCCCCGGGAGCGAAACGTCCGTCGTGGTTTTGATCGTCCAGGATAACTTCTTTTATTTTCAAATAAGGAATCGGAGGTGATTCGACATCTTCGAGAAAGCTGAACCAAGCAGCGGATTTGGATAAACTCAAAAGCTTATATCGTTTCTTAGAAACCTTGAAACTTTCCCGATTGGGCATATAAATCGCGACTCCGCAACTGTCTTTGAATTGATTGCCCGAATGCGCGTTGGTTGCGATTAAGCCGTTTTCGGGATCAGTCAAAGATGCCCTCAGATCCGCGATTGCTTTTTTGAAGGGAGTGTTGGATATCTTCTCCGTCAAAAGCCTAAGAAAATGATCGATATCGATATAGTCATTATAAACGTATTTCAAACATTCATCCCGTGCTTGTTCGATTTTGTCTATCTCTCCGATTGCTTGTTCGGCGGCTTGTGAAAACGATTTCAATTCATCCACGACATTGTTTACTTTGGATAAATCCATTAATGCAAGGGTAACGGCGGTATTCCCCTGAGAACCGCTTTGGTATGAGCTTTTATATGTAGAAACGATGGTATTTCCTAAAGCTTTTCCATCCATGGCGGGATTTTCCGTAAGCCCCTTGAGAATCGCATCATAAGCCCATCCTTTTTCAGGTTCCTGATCGGCGGATGCGACTTGATAAAGCGCCGACTGCGACGCCGCATGGGCAACTTCAATCATCTGCATTAAACAAGCATCAAAACCGAGCAAATCAATCGGCTTTCCGAGTATTTCCGATATTCCTTTCAGTGCATTTTCAAGAGTAGGGATATTCATCGAAGTTTTGGATGTCCAATCATACGATATGTTGTAAGAAATCGACTCCGACGGCATATTCGAAATACCGAATCTTTTGGAGTCTTTCGATACGAGAGAATCACCTTCGAGAGCTGGGGTATCCGGAGGTTGAATTTCTTTCCATCCTGTTCCATGGTCCCATAAAATCAAGGCATATCGTTCGGCAGGATATTTTTCCTTCGTCCATTTTACGAAATCCAATAGGACTTGAGGATCGGCGGAATCAAGAAGGCCCAAATCTCCGACTTCCGGAGAAGTGATCTTTTTTGAGTCGGAGTCTTTTTTGATGAAGAATCGTTTTGTGCCCGACCATTTTAATTCGGACTTACCGGAATATTTTTCATTCCGATCCATTTGTATGACAACATTGATCTTATCGGTTGAACCGATGGTCTCAAGTTCATTTATATCGGTATCTGTACAGGGGGCCAGATTGTTGTCGGCCGCCATAAAGATCATGATCGTCCAGCACTTTTTTTCCGACTCCGTAGTCGATCCAACGCTGGACGGTTCCCCATTCATGGCATGATTTGAATGAGATGATGGTTGTGTGGAGCGTGCCGAGACATCATCAACCCGGAAAAAGATCAGTGAAATTAGAACAATAAAGATCAGACGGCAGTTTAACTTATTGCTTTTTGAAAATAGCACGACATGCCTCCTTGTATTTAGGAGTTGATGATAATAACTTATTTGATTATAATCAGGCTTGGGAAGGGTGTCAATGATTCATAATAGAAGCGGAGAACCGTTCTGATATGCTCTCTTAAAATTTGACAGGAAAGAGCAAACGTGGTACTCTAAAGAGGTTGACTTCCAAATAATGGGAGGGTAGGAATGGCAAAGGCCAAGATTATTAAAAAAGCTGACTCTAAAGTTGTTGAACCGGTTCTTAAGAAAAAGGAAAAAGAGAAGGAAAGGCCGCAAGGTGCTCCGCGCGATTATTCCATAAGCGAGGTTTATGAAGAAGGGGAAATGATTTTTCATAAAATCTGGGATGATTTGGGTGAAGTTATTGAAGTTGGAACGACGGAAGATGGTGTACGAAAGATAAAAGTTCATTTCGAGAAAGTCGGAGTTAAAAATCTTCGAATGGGGCAATCAGCTTCATAAGTAATTCGAATAATATTTTCATGTATATGCTGGAGCGCCATATGCGCTCTGTTTTTTTTTCCGAAAGATATTTGGTAACGGTCCACGACCGACCAGCGCGGAATTCTGCCAAGTCTTAAGGTTTGGAATAAGTTTCTACTTGACCGTAAACTTTTTTGCACCAAACCGTGAGTTCTTCAATCAGGTTCTTGTAATATTCTTCTAGGGATTCTTGGAATTTTTTCCCGGTCAGTAGCAAGCCCGTTTCGTTTCCCAATTTATCGAAACGTCCCTCTATTTTCTTGAGTGCCTCAACATCGGGGCCGACGGTTACCCGACAGAGGAAATAAGCCGCCATCAAAGCGGTTTGAACGTGCTCGTATTTCAAGGTTTCCCGCTGTCCCTCTCGGTCGGCTTCGTGAGCATCCCTGACGGCATCCTTGAGCTTTTTCAGGCTTTCTTTCTTGGGAGCTACGGCAAGTAGCCCTTCAAAGCATTTATCCAGATAATTTCTGGGAATCATGAAATCGGCGAGGGCTCCGATTGTGAGATACATCCGATCCTGGGTATCTACGGCGGCCATGGCGGTTTTCTTGATATCTTCAAGGTCGACCCCGAGGATTCCGCATTTTCGAGCAAGCTCTTGATAGGCTTCGACTTCTTGGTCGGTTAATCCATCACAATAAATCAAAGCAAAAGAACCGGCAAGAATGGCTTTTCTATGGGATTCATCCAACCACGGAGGAATCTGGATCGCGGAAATGGGGAGAAGCTTCATCTCCATCAGCTCAGCCATTTCATACTCGTTCAGGTTGAATGCTTCGAGGATGGTTGCCATCTGCTTTCGTTCCTGGTCGCTGAAGAAGTCATCAGCTTTTGCCATTGCCAGGAGACATGCTTGATATATCTTCAGAAAAGCCATTTTTTTCTTGGAATCCTGAAACCGGCCGATTTTTTGGAAGAGGCTCATGATTCCCACTCCTCCGATGAAAAATCCCAGAATAGGAACCCATGCTTGCGCGGGAAGAGCAAAGCCTCCCCAAGCCAACAACGTTCCTCCGAAAGTAATCGAACCTCCCAAAAGAATATTCTTTGTTGGGGCGGCCATGCCTTCTCTTCCGGGAACGAGAAGTTGGGCGATCTCATGGACCTTGGTTTTCAGGGAATCCATGCATTCGAGAGGATTTGGGGTCATGACCAAGGAGCGTAGTCCGTTCCTGGCGATTTGAATGGCGAATGTTCGCGCGACATCAATTTTCTTTTTTGGGGCTTCTCCTCGACTGACCACGAAAAAACCTCCGGTTCAAAGGATCTCGAAAAAATAAGGATATCACAAAGATTACTCAGGGCAAACCCTCTGATCTCTATTTCAACAAATCATACGGAAATGCCTAGAGAAAAGAAATATGACAGGAATCGGAGCTAATGTAAAAACAAGCAACGGGGCAATGAGGACATAATAAAAAATAATATCCAACACTTTGGCTTGTTCGTTCGTCATACCGTCGAAATCAAAAAATAATGAAAATCGAAAAGGAGAAAAATATGATACAAGCTATAATGATGGAAATCCAAAAATGCTCCGGGGAAAGACTCGCCTCGGGTTCAATCTTAATCGATTCGCTCGGACCCCTGGGGATCGGCGATTGGAGTAATCTCTCCAAGAATTTTTTCGGAATCGGCTTGGGGTTTTCTGGTTCGGGGTACAGGGAAATCTGAATCGACCAAAAAATCCGGATTATATGCAACGAATCACGATATTTTGCGGAAAGCTTGCCGGAATCAGATTCCCGGCCTGTATTTCCCGATAAGGATGATCCATGGATATTCTTGAACTTTTCGAATCGCATTCTTCTGGCCTTAAAAAATATGCCAGGGCCTTATCTCGAGAAGAAAGCCTGGTTGACGACTTAGTCCAGGATACTTTCGTGAAAGCCATGACGAATATCGAGTTGCTGAGCCGTCTTACGGAACCGAAAGCAAAATCCTGGCTCTTTTCCACTCTGAAAAACGGATTTCTGGATATCGTCAGAAGAAGAAAGTTCGAACAAAAATTGGAGGAGATTGATGAACCGACGGCAATCGAAGATATCGGCGATAAGATCATTAATGCCGGCATGATCGCCGAGTTGCCGAACCCCATGAGAGAAATAATCGTCAAGAAGTTTTGGCTGAATATGAACGCGTCCCAGATTTCCGAGGAGATGGGCATATCCCCTGGAACGGTCAGATACCACCTTCATCACGGAATAAAAGAGTTGCGGCGAAAATGGGACATTTCCGAAGAAACGGATTCAACCCCACTGTCATGACAAACAGGGCTGGGAAAGCATAAAAATTTAACGGAGGAAATATGAAAAAAACAATTGGAAACGTAGGAGTTCTTGATTTGACCGAGACGGAAGAAAAAGCCGTCGAAGAGATTCAAAAAATAGGAAATGTCGGAACCGTGGTTACGAGCAGGAAAACCGCTTATCTTTTACCCCGCCTTAATATCGGAAACATCGGCTCAACTCTTGAGGTTACCCAAGCATGCAAGATTGTCAACGGCCAAATGGAAATCAGCAAAGAAGCGGTGGTTGGTTCCCAAAAACCGAATTCCTTTCTAATTAACGGCAAGCTGCTGATCAAACCGGATGTACAAGCGGAAGACATCGAAAGAATGATAGAGAAGCTCGTGATCAATGGCCAGATACTTTGTACGGAGCGGTTGCTGTCGACGATGCAATCCAAGGTAACGACGCTCAACGGAAAAATTGCGGCTTATCCTGATAATGCGCGACTTCTCAACGGTCCTGTAAAAATCGATGACCGATATCTTGCGTCGTTATCTTCGCAAGAATGTCTCTTTGTAGTAGGCAATCTTGAAATAACCGGTGATATTACCGCAAGCTTGTTCGACGAAAAAATCGCGAACATCGGATTCACGGGTAAAGCGGTCGTTCGCGAAGAGTATCTGGGAAACCTGCAACGAAAGCTTTATCGACAATCGATTGATAAGATCGAAATTGTTCCGACCGGGTATACATATTTCGAGAAAGAGCTTGTTATTTCCAAACGCAATTTGAAAAAAATGCGCGACGCTAAACTTTACTGCCACGACTTCATACGGATCGAACACGATGTCGACGAGGAAGCTCTGCGCAAGGCCGTAAGCTCAATTCACACCAAGGAATTCATCGTTTGCTCCACCAAGATCAGCGAGGCGGTTTCCGATCTTTGCGCGGACCTCAACGTCACACTTCTCGATTACTCGGGAAAACTGATAGCAGTCGACGGTGAATACAAGGTTTTGAAGGAAGAACTGGAATATTCTGATGAAAAAATCTCTTTTTTCGTCACCGGAGACCTTGCCTTTGACAAAGAAATTTCCGTCGACTTAATCAAGGAAAAAGTCGGCACGATTCATAATTTTGGCGAAATCTCGGCTTCTCAGGCGACTTTGGGAGTCATTCAATCGAAACTCGGCGCAAAAAAAGGCGAATTGCTGCCTCTGGAAAAAGGTGAAGAGAAAGACGACGAGAACGGTCTTGGAAACATCGGTTATTTAAAACTGTAAAACCATCTCTGGAAATACTGCGAAGCGGCCCATGCGGCCGCTTTTTCATATTATGAAACGAATCAATCCGAATCCGCGCAATCGGCATAAAGCTTGAAAACCCGGGAACGAATCTCCTTAAAGAATAGTTCCGAATTTCGTCAACGAAGATGAATTCGCCTTACAACATACGACATTTCCGCTGATACTGAAATTTATTAAACTCGGTATGAATAAAAGCCGATAAGAATTTGTGGTTTCAGATTAGAGAGTGAAACCGGAGGCAAATAATGGGCAATAGAATTCGTTGGTTGGTTTTTTTCGTTATTGTAAGTATTTTGAGCTTGTTCTTATTTCCCGCGACGTCATACGCCGGCACCGGATGGATGAAGTACTTTCGTAAAGATACTCTGCTCAACACATACATGCGGGCTTACGCCGTATCGGGCGATAAACTATGGGTCGGAACTTACGGCGATGGATTGGTGGTTTATACCGGTGATGAGACGATAAACTACAATTCCAAGAACACGAAGTCGGACCCAAACCATAATGATGGGTTGCTTTCCGATTGTATTACGGCACTGACTATCGATGAAAAAAGGGGCCGCATCTGGATAGGAACCAACGAAGGCTTGGCGTCATGCAACATGGAAGCCAAGGCATGGGAAAGATATTTTACGAAGAATGGTTTGCCCAACGATGTCATTAGGGATATCGCTATTGACGACAGCGGCAATCTTTGGGTCGGAACTCCTTTGGGCGTAGCAAAGTATGATGGTGAAAATTGGAAAACTTACGATGAGAATTCCGGGCTCTATGAAAACAGCGTTCACACGATAACCGTTCAAAACGACGCCGTGTGGGTTGCAACCGTAGGCGGCAGTGTCAGCCGCTATAAAGACGGAGAATGGAAATTGTTTTTACGCCATTGATTCCCAAGCCATGATTGCATGAAAATACTTGGAGCTTGTTGGAAAATAGCGATTTCACGATTTGCATAATGGATGAATCGGTGATAATCTCCTTTGTAATTTGAAAAATCGAGGAGAATATTCTCATGAGTGTCATTGATAAAGCATTTGATCTTTTCAAGAAAAGCAAATCCTTTTACATGGGAACCGTAGATGCCGATGGGCTGCCGCAAATTCGAATCATGGGAAGCCAGGTGATCGAAAAGCATGTGATTTATACGACGAGTTTCGCTATGGCCCGAAAGATTGAACAGATCAAGAAACATCCTCAGTGTCAATTCCTGTTCCATTCCGACGACATGAAAAGCTACGGCACTTTTTCAGGCAAAGCCGAACTTGTGAGCGATATCGAGACAAAAAAGGCTTTATACAAAAGTTTCGGCGATGTCGGAGATTATTTCAAGGGCCCGGAAGATCCCAACTTCGGTCTTATTAAATTCACGCCGAAAAAGGTCGAACTATGGAAAATGGGTTCCATGAAGCCCGAAGTCGCTGAAATATAAAACACATTGGATACTCTGGCTGATTCACAAAATTTGTCTGTTGACTTCATCCGCTATCAAAAATAGTGATTCTTCGTTCCTATCATCGTGGCGCCTACGAGCATCTATGGGCCGAGCAGAAATTCGCGGTTATAGCCGTTTCGCAAAAAAGCTTTCAAAGCGGCTGCGGCAAGCTTGGACGCAGGCCTCATATTTTAGCGCTTTTGGGGCTTCTCGCCGGATCTCGGAAAGAGGAAAAAACCGAACGGAACCATGCTTGGCTGAATGTTTATGATCAACTTAAAAGCCGACTCGCGAGAGATGAGCGCCGTCATTTAATCGAAGATCTCCTCGCCGGCAATCCTGCGGCGCTTGAAAAATTGTATGAATTAACCTTGATTCATCAAGAAAAATCTCTTTTTGGTTGCCGATTGTTTTACCCTCGATCGCCTATTTACAAATTTTGGGATTTCGGCGATTTGCCCGGACTGTGGCTTTGCTTGGGTCCCTATCTCATCAATCTCGAATTCGCTGAACTGGCCAAACGTCTCGCGATGCAAGCTGCGATAGGCCTCCAGGAATTGGAGGAAAGGCTTGACATTTTAAGTCGCGGATTAAAATCGGAAGTATTTGAAACCTGGTCTCCAAAGCTGATTTTTTCCCTTTTGAATCACGGCGCCGTAGCTCAAGTCGGCGCAAAAGTTTGGCTTCATCCGCGGATGTCGATGTGCTTCTCAAAAACACGCAATCTCGGCGATTTTTCGGCATCGGAATATTCCGCGCAGGCACGGCAAAAACATGATGCGACCGTTGGTTCCGCTTTTGAAGCGGCGGCGCTTTTGGCTCTTGAACGTTGCTGGGATTCGGATCCATCCGACATTCCGCGAATACCTGATTTCGAGATCTGGAAAACGGAATTCAATTCCGATAATATCGTCGAAATCGAATGGGAAAAAGGTTCTTCTCCACAAGAAGCTTATGAATTTCTTATCAAGTCATTTTCAGCTCAAGCGGATGCGGAACGCGGAAAAACCGCTCAACTTGATTTATCGACGGTTAAGACGACGCATAGGAATGAAGACCTGCCAGAAGAAGATTCACTCCGAAAAGAGTAAACATCGTTACAAGGAAGCCCAATAGGGAAAGCAAGGCAGTCCAGGTTCCCTGCCAACCGCGCGTTAAGCGAACGTGCAGATACATGGAGTAAACCAGAAAAGTTATCAGCGCCCAGGTCTCCTTGGGATCCCAGCCCCAGTATCGTCCCCAGGTTTTGTTCGCCCAAACCATTCCGAAAATGATGGCTCCAACGGTGAATAACGGATATCCGAGAGCGATCGCGCGGTATGTGTATTCATCCAGAGCTTCGGCTGACGGCAACCATTTGTCGGCGATTTTTCCCATGGCGCCCTTGAAAAGATATTCCAACGCAAAAAGAAGGACGATGCAAAGAATCAAAGGGAAAATCACCCATATCAACAATAAACTAACGGGACTTGAAGCCCCCTGAGGAATATGCATTCGCGCGACAAAAAAAATCATGCTTATCAAGAAAAGGCCGGGCAAGCCTACAACTACGGCTCTGCAAAGATTTCGTTCTTTCCCGGTCGCTGCAGGTAAGTTGCGTTGTTGCACGGGCTCTGAAACATCCAGAATTCTTCTTAAGCAAAAAAGATAACTTAAAATGAACGCCATGGCAAAACACGCTTCGCCGATGAAAGCAACGGATACATGCAGATAAAGCCAGTAAGATTGCAACGCGGGAATCAGCGGTTTGGCTTCCTTTGCAAACAGCGATGAGATGCCCATCATCAAAACGGACAATACCGCACCGCCCGCTTCAGCAAGGGGAATAGGCGCGGAACGCGTAAACAACAAGGTCGTCCAGGCAAGAATGGTTGCAAGCGACACCAGCGATTCATACATGTTGGAAAGGGGAGGGTGTCCGGCCGCGTTCCAGCGCATGACAAGGGCTATCGAAGCGGCGATGGCGCCGAGAAAACACGTCGTTCGCGCGAACTTATACCAATTCATTCGATTGAAAACGACGGCGGCGCTGTGCGCGATAAAACTGATCAAGTATAGCCCCATGGCAAGGGAAAAAATCAAGACTTCCTTGTCCATCATTTATCCTCCTTGCCGGATGAGTCATCTTCGATTTTGGAGTTCCCGTTCGACGAATCGGGTTCGTCGTTCAAATCATCGGTTTTCGTGTGAGTTTCCATAGTAACGACGGTCGCTATTTTCTCAAGATCGGATCTCAACATCGAGCTGGGACGATTTCCGGAAACAGCTAAAATCGCTGTACCGTCAGGTTTTATCGCCAACCATTCTTCACGATGATAAACATAAAAACACAAAAGAAGACCGAGCGTCATGACTATACAGCCGATCCAGACGAGATTGGAGCCGGGATCGTAGCTGACTTGAATACCGCTTTCGAAAGTGGGTTCGGCATTTTGAACCACGAACGAATACGGCAGATCGGACACGTGACCGGCAAGCTCCGACAAATGCTCCGAAAAAGCCCAGATTTTTCCTACGGTTTTCCCCTGATCGTTGTAGGCAATTATCCGGCCGGCCGGATTTCTAAGCTCATCGGAAACACTGACGAATTCGTTTCCGATAATCTTAAAGTCGGGCAGAAAATCCATCAGAAGAAAAGTATGCGGACTCCAATCAGGTTTAAACGGCGTGCCGACGGAAAGCGTCAATGATTTCACATCGCCGGCAGGCGACTTGTTCGCTGCATATTTGGTGACCGAGAATTCTACTTTTTTGAATTTTTTCGACCAATCGGCCTGAAAAAATCTATATGGTCCGTATGAAAAGGGCTCATTTACACTAATGGCGGCGCTTGCCGTTTTTTGTCCTTTTTCCTCAATCGAAACTCTTGTATTCCAACTTTTAACCGCCGGTGATTCTCCGGATGCGATCGATACATGGTAATCAACCCACAGATCGTCAAAGCAAATCTTGAACAAGGGATCGATGATTCCCTTCCGATATTGGAGTCTCAATTCTTCAACATCGGAGGCGATTTCCCGCAACTTTGGGTTTGATGAGTCGATTGTTTGCATGCCGCGAGCGATACGGGCAAGGCGGTCCGACTTAACGGCCGCTCTAACGGCATCAATGGGGGGAATGGAAATCTTCTCGCCTTGGGTTCCCTGAATAACGGTTTCAACGCCTTGCCAAGCGCCCCATAGCCCTCCCGCTAGAATTGCCAGAAAGCCTGCATGGATCAATATTCCTCCGATCAATGAAATCTTCCCGGTCATTTTCAAATAAAGCCGAGCTCCGTTGTCGAATTCCTTCGGCGGAGAATCGAAATACTCGACCGATTTGACCTGATCCGCGGGAATCTTTTCTCGAATCGGATAAGATTGAATCTGCGCAATAGTCGCCCTTTCAAGGCTTTCAAAAAGTCTTCGGCGCGTCAGTTTCAAACGCGTAATCATGCAAATCAAAGCGGAGACCGCCAATATGCAAAGGCATGCGGTGAAAAGCGTTCCGTGATATAAATCATCAATTCCAAGAGCCAATATCCAATTGCCTGTTTTGGGAAACTCGATAAGATATTCGCTGATCTCTCTTCCCTGCGGAATCAGAGTACCTAAAAGCGAAAGGATGCTTATGACTCCGATCAAAAAAACAGCCGTTCTCAGGGATACGAGAAACTTTCGCAGACTTTGCATAGAGGCCAAAGTATAGGTCTATTTAGTTGAAATTGCAAGGTTTGGCATATAATGACCAGCAAATTTCCATGACTTATAACCATGCCTTTCTCCGAGGATCTGTGTCTTACTTGATGTTGCAAAATTTTAGGGTCCCACCCAGTTGTACCTGAAGGACATTCATGATTAACTGGAGTCATGACAAAACCATTAAACCGATTGCATCTTGAGTGGTTGCTGGGCCAGTTACGTAAGTATTACAACACCGTGCCGGATCTACGGGATGAAAAAAAGAAAGGTTACCCGTTTGGAAACGTCATAATGGCCCGTTTGGCAATGTTGTTCATCCAAGATCCTGCATTAGCAAGATTCCAGCGATGTCTCCGGGAACAAACAGGTCACAATAACCTGCTGTCCTTGTTTGAGGTAACAGAAATACCGAAGGACTCACAGTTTCGGAGATTACTCGACATTGTCGATCCAGAATTGCTTCTCCAAGGAATACGCATCTGTATTCGTCATCTTCAGTCCTGCCGTTTTTGGAAGAAGTTCACCTTGAACGATGATCGTTATGCAGTTCTTATCGATGCCACGGAAACCCATCGTACGGAGGGAATCGCTCATCATGTGCCCGTTTTCAACGATTCACCCCTTGAATGCAATTGGTTGTCGATCAACCAGGAAGGATCAGGCACAACGAAGAATCCTGGCTATCGCAACAGTTGGATCACCAATTTGGAACCCAGCAAAAAGAACGTGACAGAATTGGCTCGATTAGGTAGATCGCGCTCGAAGATCGAAAATGAAACGTTTAATGCTCTGAAAAACCAGGGATATTACCTTGAACACAACTACGCACTAAAATCTTACGTTTTTTCTTATTTTGAATAAAAATTATCAAATTTAATCTGGGTAGGAGATGGGGCTAGCAGTTTCATCACAGGCTTTATAAGAGACGTATAGGCCGAGAGTTCCATCTCCTGGTATTTTCGATCGCTTCTGGCACTTTCCATGATGAATATCCAGAGCTTGTCCTTAATCAGTTGAAAATCGTCTGTAAAACCGATAATTTGGGTTGAATTCTTTTTTCCAAGAATCGACAAGAATTCGTTGGTCAGAAAAATGGAGAATTACTGATATAATGACAGGGTAATCGCACGAAGAATCGACAAATTCCGTTCGCTCACGGCGGATTATGCTTCGGCGATGGCTTGCTATCCCCTACAATCTATAATCGGCTCTCGGCAATGATTCCATCAATTTCATGCAATCGCTTTAAATATAATCATAAACAGAGACAAGAGGACTTATTGACAAATTCAATTTTTTCACGGTGCTGTATGCTGAAGTGCTGATCTGATAAGACTTTATGGATGGACGATATATGAAAAAAGGCGATTTTGGTTTTTCTTCGATGGTCTTATTGATAGCTGCAAAATGAAAGCCGGTTTTCGGGTACCCGAAAAAGCGCGCCATCCGGGCGCATTTCGGGTATCTACGCCATCCCTGGGCGATATAGGGCGGATTAGGCGCTGGCGCCGTAATCCGCCGAGCTTGAGGAGTTTTTCGAAAGGCAGGACTCACAATAAGGGCCCGTAAAAAAATAAAGTAGTCATATTGATTGCGCACCCTCGCTAATAATGCGCTTTTCAGAAGACTCATTGACTAGGTTATTTCGTTACGGGCCCTAAGATTAGCAAGAAACGAAAAGAAATTTTGTGTGGAAGCTTGTATATTGATTCATATGCGGGCGACCAAATAGCCCAAAATCGATATGCATTTAATCAGGAGGTCCAAAACCATGTTTCGATCCCAACCCACCTTAGTCGTTATGGTTATACTGATTCTCGCTCTCCTTGCTCCAGCAGTCTTCGCCTATGACGCCGTGAAGCCTGCGGATGTCGATTCCGGAATGCCCTATAACGTAAAAGCCGTTCCCGTTACCAAACCCAACTCGCTTAAGGGAATGAAAATCGCCATTGTTGCGGCCCATGGCTTCGAACAGGTGGAAGTCACCTATCCGCTCGAATTCTTGACCGCCCGCGGGGCCACCGTCGAGATCGTTTCTCCCGATTGGATCAAAGGCCGTGTCATGGCCGTTCAATTCCTCAAACCATCCGTCTGGCTCCCGGTCGCGAAAAACATCTCCGACGTGAAGCCCGGCGACTACTGTGCCGTGATGATTCCGGGCGGAGCCTGGAACCCGATCATCATGCGGACCGATACGAAGATTATCGATTTTATTCAAGGTGCCGCGAAGGCAAACAAATTGATCGCCGGCATCTGTCATGGGCCGCAGGTTCTCGTGAGCGCCGGGCTTGTTAAAAATCGCGACGTTACCGGAGTGGGCGACATCCGCACTGATTTGCGGAACGCCGGAGGCCGTGTATCCGATGACCAACCCGTCGTTATCGATGGTAATCTTCTCACCAGCCGTGATCCGAACGACCTTGCCGTGTTCTGTCAGGCGATAGAGGCTTACCTGGTCAAAAACGGCGCTTTCTGCAAGGTTGCGGAAAAAGCCGCCGCCGATGCCGCCAATCTGTCGATCAGCGCTTCGATGGAAACGTTACCCGATCGCGGCAAAGGAAATGTTTGCGACGACTGTAAAGGAAGAGGACGCTTGTTTGGAGGCCCGGGTTTTTATCCTTACTCTTGCCCGAAGTGCAACGGAACCGGTTATGTCGGCGCAAACCCCGGTCAGCAGCCGGTCAGCACCGACCACTAAACCGCTGATCTATCCGCTGAAAACCACGAATGAATTGACCGGGTGCCGCGTTATATGCGGTACCCGTGTCCGTTTTTCACGAGACCCCTCAGAACGCCGAAAGGAGCTTTCCCATGCCGATCGATCCAGAAAGCACCCGCCAGGAATATGTTTCCCGGGTCAACAAGGTTGTTGATCGTATTCAAAACGGCTTTGATGCTGATCTGTCGCTCGCGGCTCTGGCGGAAGAAGCTGGGTTTTCCCCATTTCACTTTCATCGGATCTTTGCCGGAGTCGTCGGCGAGCCTCTTCATTCCTTTGTTCGTCGCTCACGTCTGGAACAGGCTGCCCTTGATTTGGAGCGACGTCCCGATCGATCGATAACCGAAATTGCCCTTAAGCACGGGTTCTCATCGTCAGCCAACTTTTCACGGGCTTTTAAAGAAGCCTTTGGAGCCAGTGCCCGTGAGTTTCGGGAAGCCCGCTCCCATCACCCCGCGGAAGCTCGGGAAGTTTTCAAGCGCATCAACGCGGGAATCCGTCGCTCGGTTGAGCAGACGCACCGCCGGTTGACCGCCGCCTGGAAAGGCACCGATCGAGCGAAGCCGATTGTCGTCATCGATACCTTCCCTTCTACCGTGGTGGCCTATGTCCGTCATTACGGACCCTATGAGGAAAGGCAAAAAGCCGCTCTTTTTCGCAAAATTCGTCGATGGGCGGAAACCGCTCTATCCGGGCATTCGATTACTTATCTCGGCATCTGCTACGGAGATCGGGGTTTGCTTGACTCCGATCGACGGCGCTACGACGCTTGCGTGGTTCTGCCGCCCGGGACTCCTTTGACTCCCCCCGTCGCCAGGCTTGAGATCGCAGGCGGGCCAATCGCCGTTCTTCGATGTGAAACCAAGTCGTTGCTGGTTTGCAGCGCATGGAACACCTTGCATCGTGACTGGCTTCCGAGCAGCGGTTATGCGCCGGACAACCGTCCCTGCGTTGAACGATTCCCTGACGGTTACCCCGAACCGGGCCGCTTGTTCCGTCTGGAGATTTGCCAGTCCGTTCGGCCATTATAAATAATCCGCTGTAAAGAAAATAACCATTACAATATAGTTGTTTTCTTTACAGCCTCTTATGGCCGGTCGATGAACGAAATTTGTTACAGTTATTTATTAACAAGGCTTTACTATGAAAGGATTTCGATACCTTTTCGCCCATGATAGAAAAACCGCTAAACTCTTACAAATTATTTTCTTCGCGATTCAAACCGATTTCCAAGAATATACATGATGAAAACCATTCATAAAATGGCTGAATAAGCCTTTTTCCGAAAAATTGACTTTTCAGATTGAAAACGTTGACATGGTCGCTGTTTATTGGTAGCGTAGGGGTATATCTCATCTTTTGCGTATTTTGAAGAGGGGTATTTTTAATTATTTTTATCCTGGTTTGGCTTGAAGAGGGCATTTTTGGAACTTTCGCTTCCTCAAGATAAAATATCCAAGATGGAGCTTTTTGGCAAAAGGCGTTGCATGCTCAAATTAGTTTTTCAAGGGCAAATTCATCAAAGTGTTTTCCAGTGAGCTTTTCAAAAATAAATATTCTCCCGAAAATTTACGCGAAATGTGAGCAGAATAGCTGCCAAAAGCTTTCCCAATAAGAAGATTTCGCAAAGCTGATCCTTCTTTGCGCTTATTTCATCAAGTTTCATAACCCCTTTTAGCCGTTTGAATAGCAGCTCAATTTGCCATCTGAAACGATAAAACTGCAGGAGATCATTTGCAGAAAAGACCTCGGCTGGAAGAGTCGTGAATAAAAAGATATAGTCGCACGCTTCCAGAGTCCGATCATCAAGGGTTTTTCCTTTTCTTCGGGCATCTTTGATTGCTTTCGCTCGAGCACGGTTAGCGGCTTCTTCGCTTTTTCGCATGGCAATGATACGACCGATGATCGTGGGAATATTTTTCCGGGGATCAGCGGTAATCATGACTTTCCAGTCACCCGTTTCTCCCGTGTGGAGTTTCCGAAGGTGCCCGAATAGGTCAAACGGATTGCCATTAGAATCAAGAAGTGGAAGAGTGCTCCAGGGGAAGCGAGCGATAACGTCTGTACCACAATCTACGACCGAAAAAATCCCCTGCCGATGGGCATATCCTCGATCTCCAGTCACAATATCACCCAGACCCACCGGCAGACGATTGAAAGTTTCGCCGCCCTTACTATTGGTCAACTCAATAAAGTCCATTCCCATGCTGGCCAGAGAAAATCCGACATGAATACGCCAATCAGCACCGGTCGAACCCGGAGAACTAACATTGGTGGCATCCATCAACCGAATTCTGTATTCCGAAAAATCTCGCTCCATCCGAATCCCTCTTCGTTCGCTTAGTTTCAGCGAAATCAAGCGCCCCAGAAAGTCACAGGAATTTTGTAGTCGCTTCATCAAAGCCACATCAGATAGGACGGCAATTCCGGCCTGCTGCGCCCATTCTGCGGTTTCCCGGAGAGACATGTCACAGTATCCATAGGCAAAGGCCAATCGGACAAGGGTCTCGCCATCCCGGACGTTTCTCTTCCTGACCAAGTGGCCAGTTTTGAAAGGTTTGGCGGGAGGAAAGACAATAAGTAGGGCCATTCGTTTTCAACACGGTTTTTGTTGTTCATGAATAACCAATACCACGAAAAACCGTGTGTACATCTCTAAGTTAGCGCATATGGGGATGTTTATTCCCTGGATTATTTTGATCAGATTCTCAGGTTATCCCCTGAAAAAATGTGTTCACGCTCACAGTATCCTTCTATGCTTGAGTTTCAGCGGCGTCTTCAAGACTGTCGAAGAGGAAACAATCTTCGAACGATCTTTGGCGTCGGCGAAGTTCCTGATAAAGCCCAGTTCCGCCGAATTCTGGATCCTGTTGATCCAGGGACAATTCAGAATGCTTTTGTTCCTGGTTTGCAAAGATTACAGAAAACGCGCTCTGGTCAGGATTTCGTGTATTGAACGGCCGATACGCCGTTCTCCTTGATGGGTTTGAGTATTTTCGCAGTAACATTCAAGGTGTAACCATTGTCTGGAGTTTCATCACCGGGATGGTTGTGTGGACTATGCTCATCAGGTTCTGGCGGCAACCTTGGCACATCCCACCGCGAAACGACCGATTCCTCTTTTGTTTGAGGAAATTTGCCGGGAAGACGGCAAGAAAAAGCAGGATTGCGAGTTAAACGCCGCAAAACGTTTGATCCCAAGACTTGTCAAACAGCATTGCCATCTTGCAGCGATGAAGGAAAATTATGAAACTGGTATTTTGGCGAATGTTTCGGGTAAAATGATCGCAAAATTCCCGCCGAATAATTTTTTATAAAAGGATGGTGCAAGGAAATGAATGTTATCGCTTTCAATGGAAGCGCCAGGAAGAACGGAAATACCGCGATTTTGATTAATCATGTTCTGAAGGAATTGAAGAACGAAGGTATAGGCGCTGAAATGGTCCAACTTGCCGGATCGGATTTAAAAGGCTGCCAAGCCTGTGGCAAATGCGGAGAAATGAAAAATGGGAAATGCGTCATAGACGGTGATCCCTTGAATTCATATATATCACTGATGGTAAAAGCCGATGGAATAATTCTTGGATCCCCGACGTATTTCGCCGATGTTACATCAAATATGAAATCGCTGATCGACAGAGCGGGGTACGTTAATCGGGCAAACGGAGATCTTTTAAGACGAAAAGTTGGAGCAGCCGTTATTGCCGTTCGTCGCGCCGGAGCAATCCATGCCTTTGATACCATTAACCACTTTTTTACAATCGGACAAATGATTATCCCCGGATCATGCTACTGGAATGTGGGTTTAGGCAGAAAATCCGGAGAAGTTGAACAAGACGAGGAAGGAATTAAGACTATGGAAATCCTCGGACAAAACATGGCATGGCTTCTAAAAAAACTTCACTCATAGGGATTAAAGCAAAAAGGACTTTGATAACAAGCTCAAAACAAATGCATTAACTTTTTATATATAAAGGGAACTTCATGAAGATCGTTCTTTCAAGCGATTTCCACAATTCGTCCGCAGAATTGTATTACAGCACAACAAACAGAAGATCCATTCGACTAACCGGCCGACAACTTCGGCGGTTGCTTTCCGAAATATGCCTGATTGACGGCTGCGATTGCGTAAGAAGTTTAACGGTTGCCTTAGACGGCGTCAAGACAGACATGCAATTCTTTGATCCCGATGCGGATGATGATGAATGCGCAATGGAAATTGCTTTACCCAAACCAGTCTAAGACATGCTGCAAAATAGATTCAACGCTAGCCCAATTGATCCTATTCGTCGCTTAATTTCTCGGGAATAAACGCATCCTTATTCCAGATCCCAGTGCCCTTGCAAAAGATACAAACAGGGGGTGTTGATGAATTCGGGTTCGGGTAATCCCAATCGACTCCTTCCCCGTGACATTCCGGGCAAGTTTCTTCTACGATTCCAATCCTAAAAGCCAGGTTGGTTGGCGATGAGTATCTACCCCATTTGTCGCTTTGGGTCGCAATTATGAGGTATTTTCCCCCGATTTTCAACTTCAGTCCAAAACATTCGAAGTATTCACATCCTGTGTAGACTTCTTGATGAAGGAGTTCGCCGGACTCTCGGTCATACAATGAAAAGGCGAGGGTTTCCATCGGATCGACCCAAACGAATTCAGGTTCAAGAGGGGTGTCGTTAAATCGTATTTCCGGTACCGGTGGTTGCTGTTCGGAAGAGGGCTTGGTATTTCTCTTCATCCACACATGAAAACTGCCGCTTCTGGTCTCTTTTTTCTTTCCTAAAAGACGAACTTTCACATAATAAGTGTTCTGAGATAACGCTTCCTGGTCAACGATAAGAAGACCTTCCGTTTTGAATGACCGTGTCCAAAAGGATATTTGTCCATTCTGTTCGGGAAGCTCGAATCGATATTCCCAGGCTTGGTTTTCCTCTCCAGGTTTGAGGGAATAATGCTTGGTGGTGCCGTATAGAACCTGTCCGGAAAGTGCTGGCAGCGGTTCGGAAGATACCGGTGTCGAAAGCGGAAGGAAGAAAAGAACCATGCAAACAATCAGTTGGTGCCGAATTCTAAAGGTTTTGCGGAAGAAAGCAGGAACTGTCATGAATTTGCCTCCTTGTGAAGTGAGTTCTCTAATATTCGCTCGATAATCGTCGTTGGGGAAAATTTATTTGAGGTTAATTCAATGAGAAAAGAAAACACTTGGCAAAAACGTTGAAGTTGACGTAATCCAACCACTATCCCAAGTTTGTCAGAAAATGGGAAAAAATGGGCTATTTTAGCCTTTTGGAAAATTGAAAGCCGCATCAACACAGAAATCTGTATCGGGAAATTCAATGTAGTGACCCATAAAACATTTTTCTTCTTGACAAATTGGCCGAGATTCGTTATGCTACTTCCATGTATATCAAAAAAGTCGCCAAACGAAATAAGGACTCTGACACCGTTTACGAATATCTTCATCTTGTCGAAAATGTCAGAACCCCCTTAGGACCCAGACAGCGCCTGATTCTTAATCTTGGCTCCCTTGATATTTCTCCCGAACAATACAAAGAACTCGCCAATTGCATTGAGGGAATCCTCCAGGGACAGCTTGGGCTTTTCAGCCCGGACCCAAAGATTGAAAAATTAGCCAAACAAGCCGTTCAACGCATCTTTTCAAAAACCTCCGAAGTAACACCGGATGACCAGAGTCCGGAGTATGCCCAGGTCGATATCGCCTCTTTTGATTCCTCCGAAATTCGCATGATTGGACCGGAACACGTCTGTCATAGCATCTGGGAAGAGTTTCTGCTCACGGACAAACTCCTGGAGTTTGGAGTCTCCCTTCACGTCATTCCTACCATCGAAATGCTGGTCGTCGGCCGTTTGGTATCCCCTGGTAGTGAGCGCCACACCTTCGCGTGGGCCTGCCAAAACTCGGCCATTTTTGAATTGTCACATCCGCCGCTCAAGCCCTCTCTGAGTGCGCTTTGTCGGGCCGGGGATCTGCTTTTCCGTCATAAGGACACGCTGGAAGCACATCTTTCCCGGCGGGAGCGTGATCTTTTTGCTCTGCCAGAAAAGATTTGTTTTTTTGACCTGACGAATACCTATTTCGAAGGCGAAATGCGGAATAATTCCAAAGCCAAGCATGGGAGATCCAAAGAAAAACGGTCCGATTGCAAATTGCTCACCCTGGCTCTGATTATTGATTCTGATGGCTTCGCCAAATATAGTCAAGTGTTTGACGGCAACCAGTATGAGGGCAAAACCCTGGGAACCATGATTGAATCTTTGGAAAAGTCCCGACCAGATTTGGCCAAGGATCGAACGGTGGTCATGGATGCCGGAATCGCCACGGCTGACAACCTGGCCGATCTGCAGGGACGGAATTGGCAGTATATCGTGGTTAATCGCGGCAATGACCCCTTTGAGCTGGATGACCTCCCCAAAATGACGGCCATTCGAACGGATCGTCAGGGGGAAGTCCAGGTAGAAGTGGTGCGTCGCCAAGAACCAAGTGAAACTTTGCTGCTTTGTCGCAGCAAAGGACGTCGCGACAAAGAAAACAGGTAATCGTTCACCTACCCGCCTATTGTACTTTGAAACAGGTTGATTTAAAATGGAGTCATGGATGTTTCGAAATTTAGAATTCCTGAACATTGGCCTTCCGATGCAAAAGAATTTGCCCGGGAAGCCCTCTCCGAGATTCAAGAATTGAAAAATGCCATGAAACAAGCCTTGGTCGACATTATTAGCCTTAAAGATGCACTTGACCGATCTCAGGCGGAGATCCTGGAGTTGAAGGCGAAATTGGGAACCAATTCCTCGAACAGCAGTAATCCTCCCTCCAAAGATCCGCCAAGTGCGCCGGCCCGGGAGGGAAAACCCTCTGGTCGCCAACAGGGGGCTCAGAAAGGGCATCCGAGGAAGGGAAGAAAGCATTTTCCTCCTGAGAGGATTGATCGAACGAGAGATGTCTATCCCCTTTTTTGCCCTGTGAGTAAAAAGTGATCTATCACCATCTCGGGATAAAAGATGTGCCATTGCCCAGAAAAAAATTGCCTGGAAGGAAAATCGGTAGTGACGAAAAAAACCAAGCTTTTGGCTCTGAATGCCCTTCTCACCTACCTACCTACCTGACAAACTTGGGCTATGATATTTTTTCCGGCCTGCGTCGCTTCGCTTCGATAAACAATCGGGTAGTTTTGGAATGACCGATCGAATTCGTCGGGATACCCTCTAAGAAAGGAATAACCGCAAAACCTTGAGATTCCCTATTTTCATAAATCGAAAAAGAATTTTTCTCATTTTCATTCTATTTTTGGTGTTTGTGTATGTCAACAACAGCTCCAGATTTGTTTCACCTCGGCCGGGAAAGCCTTGGTTGTTGGCTCATAGAGGTCTGGGACAGACTTTTCCCATGGAGGGACTCACTGCTGAAACCAATACCGCCGCGCGAATTTTCAAGCCCGAACATTCTTTCCTTGAAAATACCATTTCTTCCATGGAAGCTGCTTTTGCTGCCGGAGCCGACATCGTCGAATTCGATCTTCACCCGACCAAAGACGGCCAATTCGCGGTTTTCCACGATTGGACCCTCGAATATCGGACGGAAGGCAAAGGCGTCACCCGAGAGCACACACTGGCGGAATTGAAAGCTCTCGACGTTGGTTATGGATACACAGCCGATCAAAGCCAAACTTTTCCCTTTCGCGGTAAGGGAAAAGGTTTGATGCCTTCTCTCGATGAAGTTCTGCAGCGGTTTCCCGACAAGTCTTTTCTCATTCATGTGAAAAGCAACGACCCACTGGAAGGTAATCAGTTGGCAGCTTTTCTCGGAAAGCTTCCCAAAGCGCAATTGAACCAAATCTGGGTTTATGGCGGCGATCGCCCCATCGCTTGCCTTCAACAGCAACTTTCATCTGTACGCGCGCTTTCCAAGGCTACCATGAAACAGGCTTTGATTCCGTATGTGCTGTTGGGGTGGACCGGTTACGTCCCTGTCGCCCTCAAAAACAGCCTCTGTTTTCTACCGTTACGCTATGCCCGCTTTATGTGGGGCTGGCCACATGTTTTTCTTAAACGCCTTGCGGATGCCGGAACGCCTTTCGTTGTTATAGCAGGCGATGGTCCTTGGTCGAGTGGGTTTGACACCGCCGAAGACTTGAAAGAGTTGCCGGAGAATTTTACCGGAGGTGTCTGGACCAACCGCATCGATCGCATTGCCCCGCTGATCAAGGGAAAATAAATCTAAGGCCTTGTCAGGAAATAAGTGTAACGAATTTCTGGGATTTCCAGCCATAAGAGCCTGTAAGAAAACAACCAGACGATCCGGTTATTTTCTAACGGATCTTCCACCGTGGCTTACCCCTTCGGGGCATATGCGCTAATTTAAGAGGTCCTTTTCCGTTCTAATACGACATCTCCGCTACTTTAATTCTTTTTTGAAAAGCAATGATTCCTTGAGAAAAGCAGAATTCACTTCTTGAATACCTTTGGGGAAGGTCTTTTTGAAGGTTTGACAGCTTAAAGGTTATAGCCACAACTGATTGCCTTAACCCAACTTTCCCGGAAAATCACCTTTTTGAAGGGAAAAATCGCTTTTTTTTCTCGGGAAAATATGATGAATCCAGCATAATTTCTTTGAAAATCGCCGATGTAGTGACCTAATTCTAGGCTAC
>Ga0074199_1000466_pt1 | contig 62705 bp, 41 predicted proteins | sample EPASupsiteSAE347_FD_64528 | JGI IMG/M metagenome (GOLD analysis project Ga0074199, IMG submission 64528) | Bioremediated contaminated groundwater from EPA Superfund site, New Mexico - Sample SAE3-47 | ecosystem: Environmental > Aquatic > Deep subsurface > Groundwater > Contaminated ... | reverse complement strand
GAGCTTCGATCACACCTGCAATGGGAAGATGGGCGGGCTGACGCTACTGCACGAGGCATGGCTTCAAAACCGGGTTAGCGTTGACTTCCAGGAGAGTGCATCCGCTAATCTCGAAGCACTATTGCAGGCTGTCGAATCGTACGGCCTCCCGCCGCTCTACGTGATTATAGACGAGTACGACAACTTCGCAAACCAGCTCATCACCTCCCGCCACGACCATCTCTACCGGCAGCTCACAGCCGACGACAGCTTCCTCAAGACCTTCTTCAAGATCCTAAAGGAAGGCCGAAAGACCGGAGCCATCGCCAACGTCTTCATAACGGGAGTGCTCCCCATCACCATGGATGAGCTGGCATCGGGCTTCAACATAGCCCGCTTCATCACCCTGGATGAGGAATTCGAGGCCATGCTGGGATTCACGCAAGGCGAAGTGGACGGGCTCCTGGACGAGATCTATGAAGACTATGCCATTCCACCCTCTACCCGCTCGGTGGTGGATTCCATCATTCGCAATCACTACAACGGCTATCACTTCGTGAATCCAAAAAGCGAGCCCGTCTACAATCCGACCCTCCTTCTTCACTTTCTTTTCGATTTTAGCCGCTACAAGGAGATCCCCGAATTCCTGACCGATCTCAACCTGAGGACCGACCTTTCCCGGGTGAGGCGCATCACCTCGGCTTACGAGGGAAGCACGGAGGAATTCGTGAACCATATCATGCTCCACAATTCCATCCGCTACAACAGGGACTTCATGAGTAGCAAGTTCGACATGGGCCAGTTCTTCGACAAGAGCTTCTTTCCCATATCCTTTTTCTACCTCGGAATGCTCACCCTTGGAGAAGGCTTAAACATGAAGCTCCCGAACCTCAACATGAGAAAGATCTTCACCGAATATTTCAACCAACTGCACCACATCGACGTCTCCACCCGCTACGAGGACATGATGCAGGGCTTTCTCGACAATCCGGACATTGCCGCCCTCTTTGCCGGATATTGGAAGGAATATGTCTCGCAGCTCCCCGAGGCCATTTTCAAACAAGTGAATGAAAACTTCTACCGAACCACTTTCTTCGAGCTTTGCAGCAGCTTTCTATCCCGCTGGCTCGGCTTCACCGTCGAGAGATCCTACCCCCAAGGGCGAAGCGATCTTGAATTCATCGGAAAGTACCACGAGAAATTCGCCGGCATGCGCTGGGTGATCGAATTCAAATACTTCTCCAATGCCGAGCTACAGCGGATGAAGACGAGCATAGAGGATTTCACCCTCCGCCCCGAGGACACGGAGCAGCTCGCGGGCTATGTGGAAGGGCTGAGGCGGGAGTATCCCGAAGCGAAGATCTTTCAGTACGTCATTTATTGTTTTGGAAACCAGGGCTACAGGGTATTCCGGATTGGGTAGCCGGTTTATGTGAAAAGACGTTGAATGGGCGCGGGTATTCCCAACGTGCCGAGGAAGAAGACGGCCGGAGTCCCAGGGTGGCATTGCGCTCCGGCATCATTCTTTTCAAGGATAAGCTTCTACTGCACTCCAATACCTTAGCACCGATATCCGAAGAGATTTTGCTTTGTTCGTACAAATGCCCCAGAGTATAGATCGTGATTTTGCGGGCAAAGGTCTTACGATTCTCCCTCGATGCAACCAGCAGTTCTTCGGGAAAGCTTACACTCACATTCATAACATCTGCCTTTTTCAGATAATTTCATTTGATGTTCCTACCTTAACTCATTCCATGGTCGATAGCCATGAAACGGCAAGGGCGCTCCCCCCCCAAAATCCTTTACTCCCGGCTTGAGCGAGGCCACTAATCAGTGTAAGCATTACACGTGTTTTTGGCCTCAAAATCAATATTGCGCATAATTCAGTTACATCCCATGCCGAGCAAAGTTTTTCTGATACCGCAAAAAACTCTTTGGTTTAAAGATGTTATAAGTCTTTTTATGAAATAGCATTTCTGGCACCATATTTGCGTATAGTTAAGCTGTACTCGCCTGTCCCTCTGCGTATTTCATTTGACCGGAGGAAGAAGAACGTTTCGTTACCAGAATCTAAAAGGAGGATCTTATGAAACTGACCGAAGAAGTGGAAAGCCAGTACAACGATCTGTTCCGCACCTGCCAGATTCAGGAGAATCATCGAAGCACCGTCGAATCCGACTTGGGTCGAATTTTGAAATCTCGAGCCCGCTACGAAGGGCTTGGCGCGCAAACAGGGGTACCATGGTATGTGATTGCCACTATTCACTGCCTGGAATGCGGGTCTGATTTCACCTGCCACCTGCACAACGGTGATCCGCTCTCAGGCAAGACGAGGAACTGGCCCCCGGGACGTCCGCCCGGTCAGCCGCCTTTTTCCTGGGAGACATCCGCGATGGACGCCCTGGACTATGATGGTCTGACAAGCTGGAGGAACTGGAGCTTGGCCGGAACGCTGTACAAGCTCGAGGCCTTCAACGGCTGGGGCTACCGTAACTACGATATCAACACTCCCTATCTCTGGTCTTTTTCAAACCACTACACAAAGGGGAAATATACCTCGGACGGGCACTTTGATTCCGACGCGCTTTCCGGCCAGTGTGGGGCGGCCGTTATCCTCAAGGCTCTTCAGGAGGAGGGCCTGATCGAGCTTGGCCGTACACCCATCCCAGCTCCGCTCGGCTCGCCGCCTCCTTATCCAGGAAGAAGCCTGAAGCATGGCGACGAGGACAGCCAGTCGGTCCGACCGCTCCAGCAGCGTCTTAACGACCTCGGCTGCGGTCCCATCGATGTCGATGGTGATTTCGGCAGTCAAACCGAAGCCGCCGTTCGTCTCTTTCAGGCCAGATCCGTAGACAGCCGGGGCATGCCGTTGGTTGTGGACGGCATCGTTGGCGCTCTGACCTGGCAAGCCCTTTTCGGCGCCGCGACGATGAACATCTCTGAGGCGGGCTCCCTGCAATCTCCGCTTCTGCAAAAAGCAATCGAATGCGCAAGAGCTCAGATCGGAGTGATGGAAGATCCACCCGGCTCCAACCGCGGGCCACAGGTTGAGGAATACCAAAGAGCAGTCGGCGTCAATCCAGGAGATCCCTGGTGCGCGGCCTTCGTCTACTGGTGCTTCGAGCAGTCGGCCAGTGAACTGGGCATCCGCAACCCTCTGATCCGGACAGGCGGAGTGCTCGACCACTGGGATCAGGCCCGGTCTGAAAGTATCCGCCGCGTGACATGCCAACAAGCCATGGAAGATCCCTCCCTCGTTCTCTCCGGCTTCATCTTCATCATCGACACCGGTGCTCCGGGCGGCGCAGGCCACACGGGATTGGTGGAGCGAGTGGAAGGCGGACTGCTCACGACCATCGAAGGCAACACGAACGAAGGCGGTGGCCGTGAAGGTGTCGGCGTATTCCGAAGAAACACGAGGAAGATACTGAGTATCAACAAAGGGTTCATTGATTACAGAAAGGCCTGATGATCGGGAAAGGAGCACAAGCGTACATGAGTCCAATATGATTTGCTCTGATGCAATCATATACGAGAGCTGTGCATAGGCACAGTTGTCCCGGGGTGTCCCAAAAGGCACAAATACGGCGGATGCCCTCAAACGGGGGTATCCGCGTTACTCGGCGCAGAGAAGGAGAGGCTCTATGCACAGTGATACTGTTATGTTCATGACCGTTGGCAAGTCTTTGGTGGAAAATGTAAGAAAGCGGGAAGAGGAGCGAAACAGGATCTCACTCTTCGGTGTGGAAGACAAGGAAGTTGTCCAGAGATACTATGACAAGCATTTTGAATCGCTAAAAGCTTGTCTGGAGGATAACTACAGGATCGCTCCTTATCCTTCGGCCGAGATCCAGAGCCTGTGTTACTGGCTAAAGAATCAGGAGCAGAGTGGAAAGCCCGCCGCGCTGCAGAAGGTCATCTTGTTGCCGACCGAAGAGGATCCCGCGCCTTTTTGTGCGGATAGGCTCAAAGAGATTCTGGAAACGCAGGTACTTCCCTTCGTATTGGCCAGGCCATGCCGGCCCGAGCGAAATAAAACCATTGTTCCGGAGCCCATGCCCTTTCGGCTGAGTCTGCAATCAGAACAGGAGTTCTCCAGCGACATTTCAAGGTTCCTGAAGATGCTCGATGAGCTGATCAGAGTGCACGCCGGCCCCGAGATTAACGTCGTTTTCAATATCACCGGGGGCTACAAGGGACTCACGCCCTTCTTCAGCCTGTTCGGCTTTCTCATGGACAACATCGAGGTGATATACTTACATGAGAATGCAGAAGTGATTCTGCGCGTGCCCACCCTTCCGCTCGCCTGGGATTTCAGAGTGATGGACGAGTATCGCTCAGTGTTCCAGGCTGGGGGGCCGTCCAGGCAGGAACCTCCCGCAAAGCTGCGCGCTTTCTTTGAGAAGGTCGGCAACACTTGGGCGCAAAACCCATTCACCGTTTTTGTAAACGATATCTACACCAGAGACCGAACTCGAAGATTCGGCTACGGAGCAAGACTCATCCGCAGGCTTCCCAAGGAATTGAAGGACCGCCTGCTACCCGGGGACGGTGTAGGCGGAATATACCGGTGGGAGCACATCTGGATCGGCGATCAGATCCCCGAGACCGTGGAGCATTCCAGGGGGCACAGCCAGAGACTGATGGAATATGCCGCATCGCTCCTGGAGCCCCGCTTCGAGCAGGATGTAAACTTCCTTTCTCCCGAGGAGCTCTATTGCCTGATCTGCTGCCTGTGGCTTCACGATATCGGCCATACAGCTCTAACCTACCAGAATCCTCCAACCGGCAAGCCCTTTCCAATCGCTCTGTTTCCGACTCTTGTAAGGGAATACCACCATTTCCTCTCTTATGAGGCCATCCTCTCCCATGAAGCGCTTCTAAGCTCCCATGAGCTTCCTCTAAACGAACGGCAAGCCGTAGCACTGATCTCTTTGTACCATCGAGGCAAAATGCCGCTGAGGGGGCGTCCCTTCGAAGAGGTCGGATGGTTTGGGCATATCGCACCGTCTATCGAGGATCGGCTCGGCAATACCGGCCTTCCATTCTTATCGAGCACGATCCGGCCAGAGAAGGCTATCCTGCTCTGCGCTCTTTTGAAATTTATCGATAGCCTGGACACTCAGAGGGATCGGGTAATTGATACCAACTACTTTGAGGAGAGGCGACAGCGCACCATCCATGAGATCGAATACTACCGCATGCTTCTGGAGCGGAAACGAGAGCACGGTACGGCCTTTTGCTGCAGCGAGGCTCGCGAGACGATGGATAGGCTGATCGACAGAATCGAGTCGCTGTATGCACAATGGCTGATGCTTCCAAGCAGCGGCAATGAGTGGAACGAGGCACTTGAAATCGAGGAAGGAATAAAGGGCGATGTAGGGCCGAGCCTGGCGGGAGCCGTGCGGTGCGTTCTGGAATACTCCGAAGCCGACCCTGGAGACCTGATGGCATGTCTCGAGGTGCTCAGCATCATTGACAAGATCGGCTTCAAGATGAGCACCCACCATCACTTTCTCAAACATCGCCGAGTGAAGCTCGTCTATCTCACCGGCAACCCGAAACCGAACGGCACCAGCGTCTCTTACAAGGTGCGGGTGATCTTCGATCCCGGGCATCCCACTCCAGATGAGCAAAAACCATTTATCGTCCAGGACATATGCAAGGAGATGGCCAGGGTGAGAGGCGTTCTGGCGGCAGACGGAAACGGGATAGTGCTTGAAGGTGTTTTCGATGAAAACGGCATGCCCTTGTGCCAGGAAGGACCCGCGGAATGAAGCCATTCTCGGAAGCATACCAGAAGAAACGACTCCATGAGCTTTTAAGCAACATTCTCGACAGTGAAAAAGCCGCCGGCTGGGTGATCGAGCGAAGAATGGACAAAGCCGATGAGCTGCTCCGGCGGTATTCGGATAAAACGATTGCCCTGCTGGGCTTTGATGTGGACCATATCAAAGATTTCGTATTCGGGACCTCAAAGCCCCTTGAAATCCAGGGAGCGAGCGAAATGCTCAAGGATCTCGATTTGGATAGACCCATTCTGCGCGAGGTACTGCAGGCCGAGGGTCTCTCCACGACGAATGTCCTCTTCGCGGGCGGCGGAACAGGCCTGTTGGTCCTTCCCGGAGGAAAGGCGGCTGCGGTTTCGGGTCGGATTCAGTCCCGCTTCAACCTGGATGGCGGGATCAAATCCTGCACGGTGGTACATCAGAAACTCACACCCTATGAGCTCGTTTGCGGTCCCGGAGCCGACACGAAGCACCCGGTCATCACCTTCCCCGGTGTTGGGCGGATTGCAGCCGAAAAAGGGCACCCCATCCGCTTCGGGCAAATCATGCAGCTTCTTGGCGACAGGATGAGAGAGGCCAAGGAGGAGAAAATGGTGTTTGCCTATGCGCCCCTTCCGGGAGTCGTCAGACGTTGCTCATCCTGCGGTCTGGAAGCCGCAGTGGTAACGGATCGAATACCGTCGAACGATTCGGAATCAGAAAAGGGAGCGGCAGCCGAAGGAGGTGATGCGCCGCAGGCCAAAGATGTACGGATCTACAGCCAGGAGGGGGATCCCGTCTGCAGCCACTGTTTACAGAAGCGTGAGGCGGGCCGCGGAGAAAGGAACAGGCTAAAGAAATCTCCCATGAAGACGGCTCAAACCATCAATGATATCGCCGGTGAGGACGAAAGGGGCCACTACGCGGTGGTCTATGCGGATGCGAACAACATGGGAAGCACCTTTTCCGAACTGGAAACGATGGCCGATTATACGCTTTTCAGCCTGGCGGTAACCGACGTTCTGAAAGATGCGGTCAAACGGCTCATTGAGGCCCATGCACTGAAAGGGCACTATCAGGCGCCTATTCTAGGAGGAGATGATCTTTTTTTCATTGTTCCGGCCCATAAGGCCGCAAGGCTTTCTTCTGACCTTGTAAAGGAAGTCCGAAACGGGTTCCGAAGAAAGGCCGCCGATCTGGAAGAGCGAGATGATCTGGCACAGCGGCTTGCCGGCATCGGCATGTCAGTTGGCTTCGTGGTCGTGCCGGCTCACTTTGCCATCCGCTACGCCGCGGATTATGCCGAAGCCCTGCTGCGCTCCGCCAAGAAAAAGGCCCGGAAGCTAAAGACCGATTGCATCGATTACCTCGTAATAAAGGATGCCTCCCCCCTGAACGTTTCGATCGAGGAGCTCCGAACGAGCCAGCTCTATCGCAAAACACCCGAAGGGGATTTCAAGCTTACTTGTAAGCCGTTCACCCTGAAAGAATTCGATGGAATGATTGCCGATGTCGAAAACCTCGACAAAGCTAACGTTCCACAAAGCCAGCTCCAGCAGATCGAAAGCATTCTGAAGCGGGAGCCACCCAAGGTCGCCTCGCTTCTGATCCGCTCCCAACTGCCACGTGTGGAGGCATGGCGAAGCTTCTGCGAGTTGGCCGAGCTGCCGAGCCTGGAGCACCTTGCCTTTAGCCATCGCATGCTCTTCAGGCCGCGAATGAACGTTCAACGCTACAGGAGTGCTTTTCTGGACCTTATGGAGCTCTACGGGCTCCGGGAGGGAAGATAGATGGAAATGCTGCAACTGACCCTAAAGCTCGAACATGGTCTGCTCATCGGCGGGCAGACGCCGGCAATGCTTGTAAACATCGCCACCGCACGAGAAGCTTCCGGTGCGCCAATCATTACAGCATCGGCCCTGAAGGGTGCGTTGCGAATCGAATGCGAGCGCCTCCTCGCCGCACTCCAAAGGGGAATGGGACCCGCACAGTTCCAGGGGAGTCCCGTATGCCATCCGGACAACGCAGGCAGTGCATGCAAGCCCAACGAACTGTGCCCCGTGTGCCGGCTTTTCGGTACACCCGGCAAGGAGGGGCGCCTGCGCTTTTCCGACGCGACCCTCGGAAGTGGTCCGGAGGGAGCACGCCGTTGGTTCACGAAGGTCGAGCCCGGTAAAGACAGAACGGAAAAGCCGACTGGACGCGGCTATGCGATCCGCTACGGCGTGGCCGTCAACCGGTTCAGAAAGACAGCCGAGGAAAAGCTGCTCTTCAGTTCGGAGATCCTCGCACCGCTTCCCGGCCCTGCCGATGGATACTCCGTGCCTCCGCTCACTTTCACGGCCGATGTCACCGTAAGCGATAGCCTGACCGATGAAGAATGGGAGCTCTTGCAGCTTTGCGCCCAGTGCCTCAATGCCGTCGGGGCGGGAAAGAGCCGTGGGCTGGGATATGTCCGGGCCGAGCTCCGACGCCTGCCGTCTCCTGTCCCGGTTGATCCTCCCCGACATGCGGACATACCGAAATCCGTCATGCGGGTTGCGCTCACTCCCCTGGAATACGTTCGGGTGAGCGGAATCCGTGCCGCCGGCAATTTCCTGGAGACCCTGGACTACCTGCCCGGGAGCACCGTCCGGGGAGCCGTTGCCGCCTCCTTTGCTTCGATGCAGGAAGGCGGCTGGCAGGACGAGGTGGTACGAAAGGCTCTTCTACGGAATCCAGTCCGGTTTTCCAACTTCTATCCCTCGGTGATTGAAACCAACCTGCCACCAAAGCCCATTCCGCTTTCCGCACGTACGTGCAAGGCCTGTCCGGGGTTCGATGTCCATGCAGGAGCGGGCGGCCTTGAGGATGAAACCGAAAGCCACGGCTCCAGGGACACCCTCGTTGCGGCCACCGTGGTCAAGCTCCTCCGTGAAATCAAAATTCCAGCCGTACTCGATGACCGGTGTACTCACCAGGTCGGAGATGGCGAGTCCTGCGGATCGGTTCTGAAAGGACTCGACGGCTTCTACCGGCTTGCCGATCGAGGTGGCCAGGTCTGCGGAAGCATGCCTCGGCGCCTCACTACCAAAACAGCCATCAATCGCGCCCGGTTCACCAGTTCGGAAGAGCAGCTCTACTCGTACGAAATAATGGATACGAGGCTCGAAGCCCCTGAGCATTCATCCGGAGGCATAGCCGGCGTTGGAGTTTCCCGTTTGCGATTCGTGGGTACCATATCGAATCTGACGGGTGCTCTCAGCAGGTACCTTGAACGGAGGCCCACCCTGTATATCGGCGGTGCCAGATCGAGAGGATTCGGCAAGGTCCGCCTGGAAGTGCTCGGTGAAGCACCGGATGAAAAGGAGTCGATACTGCGGGAGCGTCTCTTCGACTTTACCGGAAAGATTCGAACAGCTCTGCGTGCCACAGGCCATCCTCGAAAGGGGAGGATCTTTTTTTCCCTCACCTGTATCTCCGATCTGATGCTTCCACCCATTCCCACGACCGGAGGCGATTTGGAATGGCTGCGGGAAACGGTGGAATCCGGCCTTAAGCTAGCCGGCATGGAGCTGCGCATTGAAAAGTCAATAGCCCGGTCCGATTGCCGCTCCGGCTTCAACGAGGCAATCGGCATGCAGAAGGATTTGAAGAACATTCTCGTGCGCGGAAGCTCCTTCGTCTTTTCGTGCGAGGCCGAAAAGACGGAGGTATCAAAGGAAGAGAGCGGAAAGAAGAATAAGGGAAGGAAAGATAAGGGAAAGAAAGAAACCGCAAAGAGGGATGCCGAATCGATTATCCTGGAAAAGCTTCCCGCCTTCCTTCGGAAAGGCATTGGGGAGCAGCGCGAGGAAGGATATGGAAGGCTCAGTTTTTGTGATGAGCTTCATCTGAAGCGTATGGAACGGAAATAGGGAGAGGAGATCCCATGAGCACGGTACAAGTCGATTATTCGAGCGCTCTGAGGGTGTTGGAGGAAATCGAGTCCAAAAAGGACAATCTGGTCAAACAGGTCGAGGATTTTTTCAACGAACGGGGCAAGAATTCCAAGAAGGAAATAGTTCCGGTAAAAAACGCTCAACTGCAGAATCTGCTGCGGTTGGCTATGGCAACGAGGTCTATCAAGGAGATCCGTTTGTTCATCCGCTACCAGTGTGCGCGTCATGACAAAGAGTGGGGGAGGGGGGAAAATGACTTCGGGCCGAGTCTGGAAAGAAAGATCGCCTCATTTGAAAACGAGGTGCAGGGCAACACGGAGCTCAATATAGAGTTGGTGCGTCTCTTTCTGGGATACTTCGTTCGGGAAGCCATCTTCCGAAGGCCCCCCGGAGTCGACTAGCGAAAGGAGGTGTTGAATTCGATGCATTCCAGCCATTTGGGATACCACGTATTTGAAAGGCGCGTCATCCTGCGGGGGACGCTCACGCTTCTCTCCGGCCTCCATATCGGCTGCGGCCGGGACATCGGCGCCTCGGCAAGCGACCTGCCCGTCCTGAAGGACGTGGGAGGCAGACCGTTCATTCCCGGATCTTCTCTGAAGGGGGTCCTGCGCTCCTGTGCGGAATCTTTCCTGAGAGCGTTTCAGACGATGACGACATTGCCGCTCTCCTGCACGCTCGTTGGCGCAAAGCCGGGCATGCCTGCATCCGATAAGTGGAAAGAAGAGGATCAGCCGGGGGAATTCGATCCTCTCGGCCCATGCATTCCGGATGTGCTCAAGAAGGAACTGATTGGAAAGCCCGACGCCGATGCGCTCCTCTGGAAAAAGAGCTGCTGGGTGTGCTGTACGTTCGGCTCACCGTGGCTCGCTTCGAAGGTGCGCATCATCGATCTTTCCCTGGTCTCCAGTTGGAGGCCTGAAATGCTGCAGATCCGGGACGGGGTAGCGATCGATCGGGAATCCGAAACGGCGGCTGATAAGATGAAGTATGATTTTGAAGTGGTGCCGCTCGGAGCCGGTTTTCGTCTGGAGATGATCCTGGAAAATCCCGAGGATCATGAGCTCGGTATTGTGGCGCTCGGCCTCGAAATGCTCAATGATGGTCTGGCACTCCTGGGCGGGGATACCTCCAGGGGGCTGGGGCGGGTTCGTGTGGAAATTGATGAAATCGATGAGCTCACTCCGGCACTGCTCCTGGAGCGGCTGCGCGGGTCGGCCCCGGTCGAGCCTTCACCGCCGGAAGGGGTCTCGGAAGGTGGTGGGAAGGCGGCTTCGGGAAAGGCCGAAATGCAAAAGTCCCCCGACCGGCCGGCTACCGAAACGCAGGCCGCTTCGAAGCGGATCGAGGCTGCTAACAACGTAAAGCTCCAAAGCTGGAAGAATGCTCTCTACAATGCAATTCAAGAAGCCACCAAGGAGTCGACATGTACGCCACCCTCTATAACCAGGCAAGAATCCTCTACTGCTTAGAGCCTTTGACCGGGCTGCTCATCAAGTCGGGTAAAGAATCCTTCGATCCCACACGTCCCGAAATGGAATTCATCCGGACTTGGGCGGAAGTGGAAGGCGTCGTTTTGGAAGTGCCCTTTCTGCCGGGAAGCAGCATCAAGGGAGTTGTGCGGTCTCATGCCGAGCGGGTCTTGCGCGCGCTTCGGCCGGCCTCGCCTGAAAAGGCCGCCTGTGATCCGACCGGTCGCATCGGGTCGTGCGTCCCCGACAAGAAGGGGCAGAAGACAGGCGGACAGCATAAGGCACCGCACTACAGGGAGCATTGCCTCGCCTGCCGCACCTTCGGCCGCACAACGCTGGCCGGCCGGGTCCGGTTTACAGACGCTTTCCCCTGGAAGCCAGAAGACGATCCGACATCCCGGAAGCGACAGATGGGAGAGATCGCTTTTCAGCAGCGCCCCGGCGTCAGGATCAACCGACGCACGGGCACCGCGGATGGTGGAGCGTTCTACGAGATTGAGACCATCACCTCGGGACGCTTTTACGGCGAGATCACCCTGCGCAATTTCCAGCTCTGGCAGATGGGACTTCTGGCGCTCGTCCTTCGGGACATAGATGAGGGCCATCAGCGCATAGGAGCCATGAAATCCCGTGGACTGGGCAGGGTAAAGCTCAAGGTGGAAGAGCTGCGAATCGATCAGTACGGCACCCTGGTCCAGCCGGACTCTGTTCGGATTCGAGGCGTGGGAGACGAGCCTGGGCTAGTCGCCCAGTACGATCTGGTTTCCGAAGACGCCGTTGACAGGCCCGAAGCCTTTGAGACCGTAGGTGACGCTGTGCTGAGGCAGTGCTTTAAGCCCGGCAACGGGTCTGCGGATACAGCATGGAAGGATCTGGCCGACGCCATTTTACGCAGCCCTCACTGGCGTGGTCTCATGCAACAAGCAAAAGGGGAACAGGAATGAAGCTGCTTAAGAGTTTCAATGAGGCTTTATCTGCTTTGAAGGGGCGTGGCGAGCTCACCTTCCTGCTGGATGACTGGGACGAGGGATCTTTATTTAGTGAGAAAGTCCACGCGGAGGAGATTGTCAAAGCAGTCGAAGCGGCGCACGAGAAATACGGGGAGTGGTTTTCCTGGCGCGCGTTCAACGAAAGCGTGGAGGTCTCGTGGATGAAGGAGAGCGGAACGCTGTACGACGAGGCATCGATCGAGCAGAACAAAAGGAAGCTGTTGCTCGAAACCGATTACCGCCGCTTTGGCGGGGCTGCCATGTTCTGGCCTCGGGATTTCTCGGAGCCGCACTATACCAGTGTCGAGGTTGAAGAGATGCGCTATGGAGCCCGTGTCGTTCACCTGAGATTGCTGCGGTTGATTGGCAAGGAAGAAGCAGGAGATGGGAATGTGCTACCAGGATCAGTATGACGATAACGAGTACTACACGGTAAGGTCTTTGAAGAGCCGGCCAAAGGATATTTCCACAACCGCATATCACGATTGCCTCGGAGGATGGCGCGGCAGGATGAAGCTCGATATCGAGGCGCTATCGCAAGTCTATGTAGGCTCGGGCGATCTTGAAACAGACAAGGAAGGCGTCTACCAGACTTTTTCGAGAAGCGGCGAGAGCCTCGTCATTCCGGGAACGAGCATTAAAGGTGTCATCCGCTCCTACGCGGAAGCGCTTTCTCCGTCCTGTGAAGGTGAAAAAAGGTGTGATCCCGGTAAAACACAAAGGTTGTGCCTTTGCTGCGTGATCTTCGGGACCTTGGGGTTCCAGGGACGCATCTCTTTTTGCGATACCCAGCCTCTCGATCTTCCGCATGAAGTGTTGGCCCGCTACAGCATGAAGGTACGCTGGAAGGGCAAGGACAAGGGTGGCAGGCGGTTCTACTACCAGAACAAGCCCGATCAGGTGAGAGCTGGAGATGAAAGAGCCGAAGAACGGGTGGAAACAGCGCCGGCGAAGACCCGCTTCATCAGTGATCTTTTCTTTGAGAACCTAGCTACGGAGGAGATCGGGCTCCTTTTGCTCGCCATGGGCTGTGCACCGGCCTGCCCCTTCAACCTCAAGCTGGGAGGGGGAAAAAACCGGCGGTTGGGCAATATTAGCATTCATTTGCCTGATCACATCCGCATGGCGCCATCCGATGCCTACACCTCTTTTCGTGCAGCCGAGGACGTGAAGACATTGACCGACTGGGGCGTGGAGGCGGTGAGTGCCTATTTGCGGAGCCTGGAAAAGGAAGATCTCGATGTAGTTCTGGAAAACGTCAAGGCCTTTCAAACGGATGCGGCTCCTGCAAGTGGGGTGCTCACGTACCCGAACGATGGAGCCGAAGGGGAGTTGAAATATGAATTGGGACAATCGGTCATCAAGAAGAGATGAGCTGATCCAAAGAGCCCAGGAGTTGGCTGACGCTCTGCCCGAGGGCTCCAAGAGCGAAATGCAAAAGATCCTGCACTACTACCTTCGCCATGAGAGCTACGGACAGATGATGGAACTGTTGAAGATTCGGCAGCCCAACCGCGGCAAGGACAGTCAGATTCGATGGCAGGGAGTGGCGGCTGCGCTCAAGGCAAAAAGAGAACGTATGGAGCTCTACCAGCCTGGAGAGATCGCTTTCATCCTGGGCTGGGCAACACGGCTCATGCACAGATCGAACAACTGATTGATTTCGTGCACCTACCGCATATGCCGATGGCAGAAAACGACTCATGAGAACATGGAGCAGATTGGGTTATATCGACCAGGAAGAGGCGATGATGATCACATTGATTCAGGAAGAGGACACAGATCACTGAAAAATCGGCACTGCTTTGGGCGGGGCGGTAGCGTGATCGGTAGGAAATGGTTGATAATTGAACCTGATTTTGGAAAGTAGCATGGAAGATATACTTTGAACAGTCATAATCTGCGCTCTTGTGTTCACCGCAGAGGACGCAGAGAAGACGCGGAGGGTCGTTAGGATTCTTGTGAAATTTCTCTGCGTCTCTGAGGTGAAAAGCTCAGTTAACTCCAACACCGAGGCGTCTTGAACGGGTGCTAGAGCTTGGGGAAATGGTTGGTTTTGAGCTTCGAATAAGAAAGGCGGGAGTAAAAGCTCAGATGCCGGAGAAGACTGATTGAAGGAAGGCCGAAAGACCGGAGCTATCGCCAACGTCTTCATAACGGGAGTGCTCCCCATTACCATCCCCCAGGGGAGAAGCGATCTTGAATTCATCGGAAAGTACCACGAAAAGTTCGCCGGCATGCGCTGGGTAATCGAATTCAAATACTTCTCCAATGCCGAGCTACAGCGGATGAAGACGAGCATAGAGGATTTCACACTCCGCCCCGAGGACACGGAGCAGCTCGCGGGTTATGTGGATGGGCTGAGGCGGGAGTATCCCGAAGCGAAGATCTTTCAGTACGTCATTTATTGCTTTGGAAACCAGGGCTACAGGGTATTCCGGATTGGGTAGCCGGTTTATGTGAAAAGACGTTGAATGGGCGCTGGTATTCCCAACGTGCCGGGGAAGAAAACGGCCGGAACGGAGCTCGACATCAAAGAGGCCGAGAGGTGCCTGCCTGCCGCGGATCGCGGCAGGCAGGCTTTTTACTTCACGGGGGACCACTTATCCCCTTGATCTTTTTGTGTTCAGGTGATGATTGGTGAGCTAAGCAATTACTGAGCCGCGAAATCTCCTCCGGCTATAAACCCGGGCCCCGTTACCGCCACGGTGGAGGATGTCGGCGTGAACGTAAAGAGACCCTTGCTCGGAGTGAGCATATAGTCTCCGTTCGCCACCCCTGCAAATATATAGTTGCCTAGATAGTCGGTCAGCACGGATGTCACGGGCGTACCGGTTGCGGCATCGGCCAGTGTGAGTCTGACGCCGACGAGGGGACCGCCGCCTGTTTTTATCACACGGCCTGTCACCAAAGCACTGGTCGGCGCTCCGCCGCAGGTGAAAGTCAAGGGAGGAGTAATCCCGATGGCAATGGCACCCGGAGAGGTAGGAGGCCATGCCAGGACATCGCCGCCACCGAAGGGTGCGAAGGAAAGGATACGACCCGGAGCAGGCACCGCGGCCTGAGTACGCGGATCGATCTCTTCGAAGGGGAAGGGTCTCAGCGGCTGAGGCGTGGATTCACAGGCTCCTACGCATCCGCCGGGAGATAGTCTTCTATCCATCAGCCAGGTAATGCCTGAGAAGCTGAAGGGAGTGTTGAGTGCGTTGAGGTCGATTTCGACCATTTCAGGAAAACCGATCCCTCCTAGGTTGACTCCGAGGGGAAAGAGATACTGGCCGTTCGTCGCCGTGTTCCCACGGATATCTATAGTGCTCAGGCCAGGATTGGCCAGCTTGTGTCCCGAGCGCGCCATTATCTCGTGGGGTGTGGGGCTCAGCACGCTGAATTGATCGGAAAGCGATGCAGGATTGCATGAAGCCGATCCAAACCTGGGCTCCGCGTTGATTATCGAACAGGGATTGAGCTCGGGCTTCGTGTTGGCCGCTGCAATGAAGTCCACATCGTGTCGGATCTTGAAGATGTTGTTGCCTGCTCCTCCTCCAAGTCCCTGAGCGCCGCAGGCGCCTGGTCCTCCGACTTGATCGCATCCCTTGACCGAGGCCAGGGGAAGCTCCACCACCGCGTTGTCGGTGCCGCGGTGGATGGACCAGATAAGAATGTCGGCGCCGCCGGCAGGTGCAAGTGATGCAAAGCCTATGAACAGTGAGCGGGCTCGCTGGTTCTGGTAGGCAACCGTATCTATCTCCACTTCATCGAGGAAGAAGTAGTCCGGCTGATCCGCTAGATCCTTTGTCATCAGCGCCTTTGAAACCATTGTGGTATGAGCGGACAGGAAGCGGACGCCGTTTACGGTCTCGAAGTTACCCTCGGCCTTGACATGGTCGCCGACCTTGATAGGTGCAAAGCGTCTGGAATCGTTAGCCACTTCGTTGACGACGCTTTGCCGGTTCGATCCCGGACACAGAAGATCTCCCGTTCCGTCGGTCAAAGCCTGGGCGGTGCCGGCGGGCAGAGCGGCTATCCCCTGAGCCGCTGGCAAACCGGGGAACGGGCGGGCTACCGTGCTGGGTATACAAACAGGATAACCGGTGGCGAACACGTTCGTGTAATTGTCGGGATCGAGCGTAAAACGGGGATCGGGGCTGCAATTCGCGAAGACCGGACTGCCACAGCCGGGCCCCTTCTGGATAGTGTGGCGGCTTGTGGGATCGTTGAGCCTGACCATCACTCCTGTCGTTCGACTGTTTAGATTGCCGTTCAGCCTGAAGTAACCCATTGTATGATCGATATAGGTAACTGTTCCTGTAACCAGTTCTCTTCCCTTTTCGATAAACACGTCGCCGGCAATGACGTTTCCGGTCGCTACCCTGTTGGCCGATATGGTGGCAAAACCTCCGGCACCGCTTGTGTTGCAGGTGTCGGCCTTTGCCAGGCCGCTTTCACCGGCGGTAAGGCATGCCGCGGGTGCCTGCGCGAAAATCTGCTGAAGGGTCAGCCTGTTGGCGGGCAAGTCAATAAGAAGATTCCTGGGAATTATGACAACCTGCCCTCCGATCACCATTTCGCCGGGTGACCATGGATCGTTGGGAAATTTGACAGCGATACGCTCGATCTCGCCCGATATTGGAACATTGACTGCCGCTCCAAAGGCCGCTGGTGCAATGAACAGCGAAACCAGGCAAACTACTGCGATGAATGTTGCCGATCTTGAATACATCTCGATTTCCTCCTTTTAAGGTAGTGGTATGTTAGGGTGATTTTTCTGAAGCTAAACTCCTCGGCCATTCTAATTCCATAAGCCTCGACAAGGACTCGGTGTCATCAATAGGCAAAGTCCGTTCCAGAATGGGCCAAAAAACGACATAATTATTTCATTGTGAATAATCAGTATATTAATAGAGGAGGGGTGTTGGAAGGAGACAGAACGGATAAACTGAAAAAGCTGGACATGGCACACAAGTGTGCCGTCATCAAAGTATGCCATGTCATGCTTTGACAACGTGCTTGTGTAAGTTTGGAATTAGATGCCGGCATCGGCGGCTCTCCACGCGTCACCGAGCCGGGAGGCCGAACCGAGAAGAAACGATGTTGCGACAAGGCACGCAACCAAGGCAATGCCGTGGCTGACGCCGTTGGCGATTTACTCTTCGAATGATTGCGGATGGTTATATACTGGGAGCATCTCGTGTACCTCTTATCCCCCCAAGAGTCTGAAGGTTAAGGGCTCTTGGGGAAGACGGCCCAGATAAGCTCGAAATCGAAATGAGCGACATTACTCTCAATGCGATTGGCTCAACTGAGCTCGTGATGTGTTGCTGCTTACGTTGATGCTTTCATGTTCAAACCCTTTAAGGCCTTCATCGCTTAAAGATGGCCATATTTCAGGCTTCCAAAGTACCGGAGCGGGATTGGGATGGAGCAGCGGATTGAGCCTTCCTCGGCAAGCTATGAGGGCTGTGGTACCTGGGCAAGCCGAAGAAATTTAGGGCCTCATCCTTTCCAGCCGGGACATGGATATTCTTTTCCACTGCCTTTCGTCTCCGGCCTTGCCCACCATGTTCTTTCCGGCCGCTCCCGTCCTCCACGGCCGCAGCCTCATCCTGAGGCGCCCTGCGTGGTGCAGCTTTCTTTGCACGTGTGCCGTTATCCTCAGTCTCTTCGTTTCTGCCCGGGAGGCTGTCGGACCTATTCCTGTTGATCGGGCTTCTCGTTCTGGTTGAAGCCGCTTGCTCATCGCCACTGTCGTTGTCCTTTTGCTTCCTAACGGGATGATCCGGCTCCAGACCCGGCATGACCTGGACGGGGAGGCGATGCCCGAGGTAGCCTTCGATGCGGTTCAGGTAAGGCATATCCACTCGTGAGGCAAAGGAAATTGCAATGCCTGTCGCTCCGGCCCGCCCGGTCCTTCCGATGCGGTTGACGTAATCCTCGGCGGAGCGTGGAAGGTCGAAATTGATTACATGGCTGATGCCATCGATATCGAGGCCGCGCGCGGCGACATCCGTGGCTACCAGGAGCCTGATCTTGCCTTTCCTCATATCCATGATGGTATGATTGCGGGCGGCTTGCGTCATGTCCGAGTGGAGGGCTGCGGCCGGGTGGCCTTCTGAGCTGAGGGCTCGGGCCAGGCTGTCGGCTCCGCGCTTCGTAGCGGAAAAAATGACTGCCCTCGTTACGGTTGTGTCCGTGCAGAGCTGGCGCAGAAGACGGTTCTTGTGCTGAATGCCGTCCGCCAGGTGCAGCCGTTGCTCGATACTGTCGTGTGTGATTTTGCCCGGTGCTACCTCGATTCGTTCAGGGTTTTTCAAATATTTCTGCGCGAGCCTAGCGGTCGCATTGCCCATTGTCGCCGCAAACAAAAGCGTTTGACACTCCTCCGGCATGGCCTCGGATATAAATTCCACGTCTCCGATAAAGCCCATCTCTAGCATTCGGTCGGCTTCGTCGATCACGAGCATCTCGACCTGGGACAAATCGATTCGCCCGCGCCAAATGTGGTCGATCAGCCTGCCCGGTGTGCCGACGATCATGTCGGGCAACTGAGATAAAGCTCTGATCTGATCGCCAAAGGGCATGCCGCCGACAATGGCTACACTGTGTACATTGAGGTCTTTCCCGTATGTGCGGGCGACCTGCGTGATCTGGTCGGCCAGCTCCCGGGTGGGGGTCATCACCAGAACGCGTAAGCCGGGCTTGAAATCCGGAGAACGAGCGAACAAGCGCTGCAACGCGGGCAGCACGAAAGCCGCGGTCTTTCCGGTGCCGGTCTGTGCCGAGGCGATGAGGTCCTGTCCGTCGAGAACCTTGGGAATCGCCAGCTCTTGTACCATGGTAGGGTTGTGGTGCCCGCACTGGGCGAGCGCTTTTAGAATGGGTGGAGCCAATTGCAGTTCTTCAAAAGTCATTAGGTGTGGAATCCTTGGTCATCTCTGAATCAGCACCCGCCATCTTACCAGAGTGGAAGGCGATTGCCTTACCCCGTGCAAAAAGCCGTACCGACTATGCAGAAACTTGGTTAGAGTCTATATTGGTCGGGCTGCAGAGGGTAGCGCGACACGAAGGCGCTTGCGGCTACAGCACAACGGAGACGACTGGCCTGAGACATAATCGCCAGCCACCGCGTGCGGCAGAGGAGAGCTTGCAGGGAACAAGACGTCAGCGATCGAGCTCAATGGCAGACGTAGAAAAAACGAAACCAGTCCATAATCGTTTGCTGCCATCTCTCAGGTAACTATTAATACATGATTATAATGCATCAGGCCGGAATAGCAAACGGATTCTACCGATTTCTCTCAAACTCCGCCCTATTTGCATGAATGTCCCTGCAATTACTTGTTTGCCACCACCCGGATCTATCCTGCCTCATGATAGCTCTGGATTTTTTCGAAGAAATAAATGATACCTTCGGTCATAATTTCGGAGATCCTGTCCGGAGAGAATTCTGCGCCCTCGGCGTCTCTGCGGTGAACACAAGAGCGCACATTATGACCGTTCAGAGTATCGAAGTCGCCCATGCATCGTTATATGCAGCCAATCCGCAACTCAATTGGGTTCTTGACCCTCCACAATCATTTTCTGAAAGGCTGTGGAATTAGCCGAAAATTTATTCTCGATTAGTTGTCCGAGGGTAGAGAAGAGAGGCCTTGAGCATCCTTTGGTCCATGGGTGCATGGGTGCATGTGGGGCAGGCTTTCCACGGAAAGATCCGGAGTATGCCAGCTACCTCGAGCGTGTGCGGTGGCGCTGGTTTCCGGGACTGGGATAGGGAGAAGCGGGCATGCGCCAGCTCCGCTCTGTCGGATTCACTGCGGAGACCGACTCGGTTTCAACAACCGGGTCGGTCTTGCTCGCATTGGAACCGCTCATGATTGCTTCTGCATTGCCTTAACTTTCTTCATTGCTTTGCCACATGAGCATTTTCCGGGCTTCTGGCTGATGGTATTGCAATCGCATTTCGGTCCACAGGCACAAGCGTAAAGGCCGGTGGTTTTGAACGATTTCTCTTCCTTGTCGGTCTTGATCACTGCCGAGCCCTCTTCAACCTTGACAACGGTTCCCTTGACCAATGTCTTGCTGCAGGTACATTTACCCGGCTTCATGGACATGGTATCGCAATTGCATGACTTGCCACAGCCACAAACATAAAGCTCGTCGCCCACTTTCAGATCCAGCTTGCCAGTTTCGGCACATAAGGCAGCGCTTACCAGGGCGAAAGAAAAAAAGACGGTCAGTAAGAATAGAGCTCTCTTGTTCATTCCTGTTCCTCCTGTCAACGTAAATGCCAATGGAAACAACCACCCCGACACACAACAGGTGAGTAAGTATCACTGCTGGTGTGGAATGTAAACCGAAACGTAACGGGTCGTTGAAGGTAAAAGGCATGATTGCAGCCTTGTCGGCCGGTCCCTACCCCGGAGATCGGTTAGATTCAGTCTTCAGTATCAGTCCCTTTGGCTGCGGAGGTTGAACAAGCGTGCTTCCGTTTCATCTCGGAAAGTTGTCTCATGTCTTCGTACATGTCTTCGTAGCTGGTCTTCATGGCTTTCTCGAAATTGCCGATCCTGCCTCCATATCTTGCTATGAAGGCCTTGGCGTCAGACTTCTTTTTAAAAGCCCATTTCCCTCTGATCGCCATAACCCCCTGCTTGCTTCCGCCGATCACCCAGTAGGCTTTTCGGGCTTCGATGAGCTCCTTCGTGTTGTAGTCTCCAACCTTGAAGGACATCGGTGCGTCTTCCAATTCCCTGACATGATCCAGGGCCGCGCAGTTAATGCTGCATAGCCCGATCATTGTTCCGTGTCCGTGATACACGACCATCCTGGTCTGTGCGAAATGCTCTCTGTCCATGCCGCAGTATTTGCATTCCGGCAGCATCTTGACATCGTCGAGCGTCTGCTCAAAAGCGGACACACGGCCGAGAAGCGCTATAATCGTCAGAAACAGGACAACCATCAGAGTCTTCTTCATCGAATCTCCTCTCCACAAGCAAATCCGGACCAGAGCAAAAACAGCAGTCCATCCAAGTTCATCTTTCGGCCTGTAGGGACATCCTCCCGGTAATCGATGCCACCCTTCCATCAGCCATATGTTAAAGGAATCTATAGATTGGATTAGAGGAGTTAAATGGGGAGAATCCTTGATTTGAAGCCGAAACAGCACCCATTTTGAAGCGAGAAAGACGGTATCTTGATGCCCATGTTTTCAGAGAGCAGGCACTGGGCTGGATTCCCGCTGGAAGAATGCGGGAACGACGAGGAGTGGCTACCTTGAACGATTGTCTTTTCCGAGCATCCTAAATGCTGTAGCCGTAAATGGACACCTGTTTCGGGGGAATATAGGTTTTCAGAAAACACGACTTTCTTCAGATCGAAAGAAAAGGGCTCCTGTCAGAGGGCAATGCCTCGCTCCGGCAACTGAAGATAAATGCTCTTGACTGGACCCGTGAGAAGTGCTACTCAAAAACCGTTAAAAAACAATAGCTTATCACCTGTTATGTCGTGGCTCCAAGAGAGCTGTTGCGAGCGGCGACTCATGCTTCATAATTCTCTCTGTTCAACTTCGCGTACGTGCTGACTCCTAAAGAACGTCGTCACTCCGTCCTTCGTTGCTATGGCCTATGCCTCAAGTCCAATGCGAATTGGGCGTGGACAGCTTGAGGGCTTGTGTGAAGCATGCTCGTGTTTAAGGCGTATAGTACGGCGACTTCAGGCCAAAAAACTTAACGCATTGAAAAAACTTAAACTGTATGGAGGAGGCTATTATGATCTGTGGGCGTATTCTCGTTGCTTTCCTTATCGGTTTGTTCGCACTTGCGGTTGCAGGCGATCTTCCTGCTGCCGGTGGCCGGGGGATGGAGGATCGCGATTTCGCCAAAGTCGATGCTTTGGCAAGACCTCAACTGCAGGCCAAGGCTCCTTCTGAGTCAACCGGCGGTGCGGCCGCGTCCAATGCCCCAAAGCCCGGCGAAGTCTGGAAAGAGCCTCTAACGGGCATGGAGCTCGTATGGGTGCCCGGCGGGTGCTATCTGATGGGGTGCGGACCATGGACCGATCACTGCTATGGCGACGAGGAGCCGGTGCACGAGGTTTGTGTCGACGGTTTCTGGATGGGGAAATACGAAGTGACCCAGGCCCAATGGAAAAGGGTGCAGATCTTTTGGAGCAACGGTCAAGTCCGAGAGTCTGACGGCGTAAACCCGGGCCGCGCAAAGAATCGCAGCCTACTGAACAGTACTCCAAAAGATCTGCTTTCCTCCTCTTTCTGTTGTTTGAACTCGAATTAAACGAATTTCTCGAATTGAACGAATTGGTCGGATTGAACCCATCTGACTAATCCGACCAATTCGTTTAATTCGAGTTCAGACAACAAGAGCCAGTGTTGCTCCAAAAGATCTGCACCCAAGCCCTTTCAGGGCAAAAAAACACTGTCGATGAACATCTGGACGGATACAAATTTTATGAGAATTCTAACAACTCTCTGCGTTTTCTCGGCGCTCTCCGCGTCTCTGCGGTGAAAAGCCCGATGACGAAGCTTCAGAGCACGACCTCGACGCGGTTACGGCCTGACTGCTTCGCTTTGTAGAGCGCCTCGTCGGCCCGTGCGATCATTCGCTCGGCCGTGTCGTCAGGCTTGTATACGGTGACGCCGAAGCTTGCCGTCTGGCTGGTTGCGACCGGCGGTTGGCGGCTTTCGATGGCACATCGAAGGTTCTCCGCGAGCGCCTCGGCACCTTCCTGTCCCGTTTCGGGGCATATGATCACGAACTCTTCGCCGCCCCAGCGGCCGAGTAAATCGCTCTTCCTGATCCGTTCGGCCAGCACTCCGGTTACGTCGACCAATACCCTGTCTCCAACCTGGTGGCCATGTGTGTCGTTGACGGATTTAAAGTAGTCGATATCGGCCAGAATAACGCACATGGGATTGCCGTAGCGAGCTGACCTGGCTATTTCTCTGTTGAGGAGCTCGTCGAGCTTGAGGCGGTTGTAAACACCCGTCAGTTGATCGATGGTGGAAAGGATTTCCAGCTCTCTATTCTTCAGGGCCAGCTCGGCATGGGCTTCGGCGAGCCTGTTTTGCGTTTCCTTCAGCTCCGATATGTCCACGGCAATGGAATACTTCACCGTGCGTCCGTCCGGCCAGCAAATGGCCTTCTCGTGGAGCTGGTACCAGCGATCATCCACTTCGTTGAAGTGCTCGAAGACGTACGTCTTGCAGTTGGATCTGCGATCCTTGCTAATAAGGCCCTTGATCTTGCAAAACGCACAAGGCCGGTCCAGCTCATAGAGGGTCTTATGGCAGCAAGAACCGGTGTGGTCCCCGAATCTTTCCTTGAAATGCCGGTTCATGTAAATGATTTTGTAGCTGACCACATCGACGACATATACGTCGAAGGGAATGATATCGAAATGCGTTTCAAACAGGAGGTTTTCCAACATGGCTAATGTCCATATTTCTCAAAGACTTGTTCGATATGTTCTTTCAATTTTTCCTTCTTGACCGGCTTGAGCACGTACCCCTTGGCGCCTGCATCGATGGCATCCATGACCATCTGTTCCTGTCCATGGGAGGTAACCATAATGATCAAGGCATCTTTGTGCTGTTCGAGGATTCTTTTGGTCGCCTCGATGCCGTCCATGTCCGGCATGGCGATATCCATGGTTACCATGTCCGGCATGTACATGCTGTAATTATCTACTGCCTGCTGGCCCGTGCCCGCCACGAAGACGACCTTATGTCCGGATTCTTCAAGCATTTTGATGAGCTTCTTGATAGTGATGCTCGAGTCGTCCACTACCATGAAAGTTAAGGATTTCATGCCCTTCTCCTTGACCATCAACCCCTGTCAGGCTCACTTAACAGACTGTTCATCGATTTATCGAAGAATTCTTTGGGGGCGATACAATAGATGTCCATTTTACCGAAATCGGTTTCCAGAGATGCGGTATAAAACTGCCCATCTTTATGGCAACAGATGCTCTTCGCCTCGGAAATGACGATGGGGGGCGAGAGGGTTATGGCAGGTCCCCTGGCCGCGAATTGAGCAGTAGCATTGCCCACGACAATGTTGATGATATCTCCCGCGGTCTCCCGGACAAAACCGTCTCGCTCCCCTTCGGCGACTTCAATGCCGTCGGCGTAAATATCGAAGGCGTGCTCGATGAGAAGCTCATCGAAGCTGAAAGCCAGATAGAGCTTTACGCAGCCTTCAAGCACCAGCAGCGAAGTGAGATGGCGCAGCTTGAGCTCCTGCACGTTCTCCAGATTGTAGGAGGTATAATGCATGGCTATGCCAAGCTCATCCAGAAAAAAGGCCAACGCACGATCCGAAACGGCTTTCATCAAAAAAGAGATGTTCACTTTATCGATCATCTTCGTGCCCCTCCTTTCCATGCGGATTAAGCAGCACACACGGACCCCGTCCGTATTCAAGATCCGCCGGATCAGTACTACGGGGAGGGAGAATCCTCGCGCCGGCAGCCTGGAATCCTTTATTCATCGGAGACGGGCAAGACGAAGCGAAGCAGGGTGCCCTGACCGGAGCTTGTCTCCACTTCCACTCTTCCGCCGACTGCATCCAGGGCAGTCTTTACGGCACAGAGCCCGATCCCTCTGCCGGAAAGGTCCGAGACCACGTTTCTAGTAGGTAACCTACCATTAAAGATCATATCGAGCAAGGTCGATCGATCCGGCTCCGGGACCCTAAGACCCATTGCTTCCATATCGAAGCCCCGTCCATCATCACTTATGGTAAGAATGACCTCGGTCTCCCTACGGGCGATGGTACACAGGATAGTGCCGGTTTCGTCCTTGTCCATGGCTACGCGCTCATCGGGAAGCTCGATGCCGTGATCCACCGCATTGCGAAAGACGTGGACAAGTGCTCTGACAAAGGGGCCGAAATGGTCCGGATTGACCGGAATGTCGTCCCCTTCAACGGTAAACGGATGAATCTGCTTTCCGAGCCTTTCGGCGAGCTGTATGCACGCCTTGGGATAACCGGCGAGCATGGTTTTGAGGTTAACGGAGCGCAGGCAGGTAATCTGACGCAGCACAGCCATGGTTTCAGCATCGAAGTTGTATGGATCTTCTCCCAGGAGCCTCCTGGCCAGAGCTTCCAGTTTTACCGCCTGCTCTTTCGTGATAGTGACCCGGCTGCGCCGTTCCAGAAAATCGCGGCCCAGGGCTTCCTCGATTATTTCCAAATCCCGTTTTTTGGCCGGCAGCAAGCCGGCTCCCTGTTCAAGGGACCTGATGGCCTCAATTGTTACGGGCCTGTCGGACTGCCTCAGGGAGACAATTCCGGCTTCAAGCTTGTGCAATGCCGCGGGTAAATGAATGAAGCACAACTGCTGAAACAAGCCCTTGAACGTATGGATTCGCCTGAAATACTCCATGAGGATCTCCCGGGGGAGCATCCCCGACTCCATAAGCTCCTCAAATCTGCAATCGTGGAAATATTCGAAGTCCTCCAGAACATCGAAGAAATCCATGGCCTCGCGCACGGCCGTCACGATGAGCTTCAAGCGCTCTCGCTCCCGGCGCACTTCGGTCTCGAGCTCTTTTTCGTTCGTCACGTTCGTGAGAATGAGCATCAGTCTGCCGCTTTCGAGGATCTTGTATTCGGCCCGCAGATACTTGCCGTTGAGCTGCAGTTCAGCCGGCATCAGAGAAATGTAAAGGCTGCGTTTGAAGTCATCCGCTTCCGCCAGGATGCGGCCTATGTTCCTGGCAAAATTTCGCCTGCCGATCTCGTCGACGGGGTAGAGCATCTCATCGATTCGATGATTGGCTACGGGCTGCCCAAAAATACTCTTGCATTCCTGACTGCACTCGGCGTCGATGAGCAGATCGGCGCCGAAGGATAAAAACCCCTGGCCCGAGTTGTCGAGCAGAGCCGAGATCTTTGCCCTGGCGAGGGCCGAATCGAGGTGCGTCTTGACTCTTGCCTTGACCTCCATAACGTCGAAAGGCTTCGTGATGTAATCGACACACCCCAGCTCAAAGCCTTTGGCCTTGTTTTCAACTTCAGTGCGGGCGGTGAGAAAGATAACCGGAATGTCCTTGGTGAGTGGATTTGCTTTCAGGCGGCGGCACACTTCATAGCCGTCCATGCCCGGCATCATGATATCCAGAAGAATCAGGGCCGGCTTGATTTCCCGCGCCGTCTCCAGGGCGGTTTCACCATCCATGGCCACGGAAGTATCGTACATACTATCCAGCGCATCCACCAGGATATCGATATTGAGCTCAGCATCATCCACAATCAGAATGGTACTCTCCTGTACTGTCATATGAAGCACTCCTATGGCTCGAGCCCGGCGATTGCCTGGTCCAGAATCTCCAACGCCTCACTGAACTTGTATTTCGCGATGAGCTTGCTCAGTTGCGTGAGCTCGTCTTCGATACTCGCGGGCCAGGCAAGACTGTTGATTGCTTTCATGGCTTCGGAGCATTTCTTGGGCTTTCTCGATCTCAAATGCGGCTCAAGCGCTCTGAGTGCCGAAAGCAAGACCTCGGGAGCTTCCTCCCCCGCAGCCGGCTTGAGGCTGGCGGAAGGCTCCCGCTCCTGCTCTCCCATTACCTTCAAAGCATGTATTACGGCCTCGAGTGCCTGCTCGAAGTCCCGCGCCGCGTCGGACTGCAATTCACTCGATCCCTGTTCGAGGGCGGATTCCAAAGCCGCTGAAGCCTGCTCCAGAGCGCCGGCACCAATGTTTCCCGCGATGCCTTTGAGGGTATGAGCCATTATTCCCGCCCCGGAGAAATCGTATGTATCCAGTGCCCTGCGGATTCTTTCGGGGTAATCCGAGTATTCCGAGCGCAGCTTCAGGAGGAGATTTCTGTACAAACGCTTGTTTCCTCCCACCCTGGACAGACCGGATTCGATGTCGATACCGGGAATCACCTCCGGAAGCTCTCCTTCGAAATCCGCTTCCGGCTTCCCGCTTTCGGCCGCGGGAGCGGCCTCGTACTTGCCGGGCTTGATCCATTTGAGCAAGGAGGAAAAAACCTCACCGGGATCGATAGGTTTGGATATGTGGTCATTCATACCGGCGGCCAAACATCTTTCCTTGTCTCCGCTCATGGTGTGAGCCGTCATGGCTACGACCGGCACGAGCTTGAAGCGCTCATCGGCACGGAGGGCTCTCGTAGCCTCGAAGCCGTCCATCTCGGGCATCTGGATATCCATGAACACAAGATCATAGTCATGCTCTTTTGCCAGCGCAACGGCCTCTTTGCCGTTATTGGCTATGGTCACGACCAGCCCCGCCTGCTGAAGTATCTCCCGGGCTATCTGCTGATTGATATCGTTATCTTCGGCGAGCAGGATTCTCGCCCCGCGGATGTGCAACAGCCTCTCGTCATGGGAGGGCTCCTCACTGCGTAGTCTGGGCTCCTGAGGTGCTTCGTGCCCAAGGACTTCCATGATGGTGTTGAAAAGTACCGACTGACTGACCGGCTTGATGAGAAAGCCATCGAGCTTGATATTCTGAGCAAGCTGCATGATCTCCTCCCGGCCATAGGCGGTCACCATAATGATGGCGGGCTTGACCGGCACGCGGGGGCTCTCCTTTATCCGCCTGGCCGTTTCCATTCCGTCCATGCCCGGCATCTTCCAATCTATCACGACCAGTCGGTAGGGCCGTTTGGGATCGGCATTTTCGAGGATGTCCATGGCTTCGGGGCCGGACAATGCAAGGGTTGGCCACATGGAAAAGGAGTTGAAATACCCGGCGAGGATCTCCAATGCGTTCTTGTTGTCGTCCACGACCAAAATCGGAAGCTCCCGCAAAGCCTCGGGGAGCAGGGCAGCCGCCCTTTGGGCATCGAAGGCCCGACAGCCGAAAACCGCGGTGAAAGTAAAAGTGCTGCCCTTTCCATATTTGCTCTTGACGCTTATCTCGCCGCCCATGAGCTCCACGAGCCGCTTGCTGATGGCAAGACCGAGACCCGTACCGCCGTATTTTCGCGTAAAAGAGGAATCGGCTTGAGTAAAGGCTTGAAAGAGCCTTGCAGCCTGCTCTTCCGTCAAACCGATACCGGTATCCTTGACGATAAAACGGAGCATGATGCGGTCATTGGGGAGATTTCCGGCGACCTCGACGGATATGATTATTTCTCCTCTTTCCGTGAACTTGATTGCGTTATTGGTCAGGTTTATGAGTATCTGTCCAAGCCGGAGCGGGTCTCCCGTGATCCTTCCCGGTACCTGCGGATCGATTCGCAGCAAGAGCTCGAGGTCTTTTTGCTCCGCCTTGGGAGATATCAAAGTGGGGAGATTGTGTAAGACGTCCTCGATAGCAAAATCAATGCACTCGATGTCAAGCCTGCCCGCTTCAATTTTGGAGAAATCGAGGATATCGTTAATGACATTCAGAAGTGATTTGGCAGATAAGTCTATCTTGTTGATGTAATCGTATTGCTTGTCGGTAAGATCCGTCTTGAGAGCAAGATGTGTCATGCCGAGAATGGCGTTCATGGGCGTGCGGATCTCATGGCTCATGTTGGCCAGAAAATCGCTCTTGGCCCTTGTGGCGGCTTCGGCCGCCTCCTTTGCAATATTGAGCTCTTCAGCCTCTTTTTTCTGACTGATATCTTCCAGGTTTCCTTCAAAATATGAAAGCTCCCCGTTTTCATCCCGCACGGCATGGGCATTGATGGATACGTGGATGATACTTCCGTCTTTTCGATAGAACCGTGTTTCGAGCCCCCTCACGGAATCATCGGATGAAAGCGACTCGAGCAGTACCTCTCTATCCGCTTTGTTCACGTAGAGCGTATTGACGTTGGAAACACTCTCTTTCAGCTCATCGAGGGACGCGTACCCCAATATCTTTGCCATTGCAGGATTTGTGGTCATGATTCCGCCTTCGGGTGTCGTCTGGAAAATCCCCTCCATGGCATTTTCAAAGATGGTACGGTATTTCTTCTCCGATTCCTGAAGCTGAGTGTAATATTTAGTATTTTCTATGGAGATTGCCGCCTGGGCGGAGAGGAGCTTTAGTACTTCCACGCGGTCGTGGGTGAAGGCGCCGGTAAGCTGGTTGTTTTCAAGGTAAAGAACCCCTACGAGATCGCCCCGGTGCATGATCGGGATGCAAAGGATCGACTTTGGCCGATGCTCAAGGACATAGTCGTCTTGAGTAAAAACGCCCTCCGTTGCGGCATCGATCAACACGACATTTTCACGGGTCCTGGTTACGTATTGGACGATGGAGCCCGAAAGCTCGCTACAGGCTTCCAGGGGGAGGGAGGTGAGGGAGACTCCGGAGCCGTCGGGGAGGGTCCGGGCCTCGATCATCAGAGCACCGTCTCTTTCCAGGATCAAAAACCCCTTGTCCGCTCCGGCATTCTTCATGACGATATCCATGAGCTTTCTCAAAAGGTCACCCAGGACGATCTCCTCGGATATGGCCTGTGATGCCTCGAGGACTGTCGATAGATCGAGCAAATTCCAGCTCAGGCTGGTGGATATCCGCCGTGTGGTGGTGACGGGCTCGCGAGTCTTTCCTCCCTCACGGGAAGGCCTTGTGAGCAGGAGCTGGGGGTACTTTTCCTCCAGGTCCTCGTTTTTTCGCTTCGCTCCCCAGTCTCGGTAACAGAAACAGGCTCTTTCCATGTAAGGGCGGGCGAAATTTTCCTTTCCCCTCGCGAGCCAGAATTTCGCGGCCAGCTCGTTCGAGAGGGCTTCATTTTGAAGGAGCCCTTCTTCAGCGGCTGCTTCAATGGCAAGATCGTAGAGCTCCATTGCTTCCTGCACTCTACCGGCTATGCGGGCCATTTCCGCCTCGACCAGGAGATAGCGGTTCCGGAAGCTCCCGGGGCAGTGCTCCGCCCAGATCCTCATTTGCTTCTGGTTGGATCCAAGCTTCTCCCGATATTCCCGCTTCTCATCCTCCGAAGCATCTGGATAGAGTGCCGTTAAAATCAGAGAATGGTAAAAATTGTGGTCTGCCGCGGAAATCGTTCCGGGGATATAGGCAAGCAGCTTTTCGGCCTCCAGCATGCATTCCAGTGCCTCGGCAAATTGATCGTAGAGATACAGCACCATGGTCTTGATCGTGCGGTACCAGGCAAGCGCCAGAAAAATCCGGTTATCCTTGCATACGGCAAGAAATTGAGATTCGGTGGTCTCTTCGATATCGAAGGAGGTCTTTCCCGATGTGAGTCCGCACAGGTTCATGATGAGCAGTTGAACACCCAGGATACTGTACGTGGAAACGGTATGCTTGACCTTGCGCGTATAGGCCAGGTATCGTTTCATGTCGGAGAGGAGGTTATCGAGATTCATCCCGAAGTGAAAGCTGTTCACGGTTTTGCTATAGCACAGGGCATAGCCGACGAAGGGAATCTCACCCGCTTCCAGGCCGGCTCGATGCGCTTCATCGTCAAATTCCCGCACTTCCCGAAGAGGCCTCACCCAGGGGTGGAGGAAAGCCGCCAGAATTACACAGGATTTACATACCATGCTTTGGTGGTTGTACTTTTGACTGAGCTTTAGCCCGAGGAGACCGAATTCGTAGCCTCTCCGGTATTCTCCGAAGCTTGCGGCCAGGGAATTACCATAGCTCGCGTATCCCTTGGCTGATTCCGGAACGTGGCCATATTTGAGTGAAAGATTCGTCATCCTGGCAAGAGTCCAGTTGTAGAGCGGGATCTCACCGGCCAGATAGAAGGTGGGATGCACGGCCATCAAGATCTTCATGGCCGCCTTCGTCTCCGGATTGGTCATCTCCGGCTGATCGATAAGGGAAGCTATATCTCGATCTCCCAGGTTCTTTCGAACTTCGGCACCTTCGGCGTTCACTGCCGTTCGGACGTCTCCTTCCGGGAATCCCATTCCCAGGAGCATCAGCGCCTTGGCCGAGGCCTGAATCGCTTCCTGGTTCCTGCCCAGCATGGTGTACTGAGCGATGAGCTGGGCATAGGCTTCGGCCTTGTCCACCACCGATTTTGCCCGTTCCCAGATGAGATTGAAAAGGGCTTCGGCCTCTTCGAAATTGCCGTTTAGATGCTCGACTTCCGCTCTTTCTTTGTGCAAGGCCAAAACAAGCTCATAGAGGCCGAGCCAGTCCGCCCCGACGAGCTCCATTCCCACCTTCAGATACTCCAGGGCCGAGGCGAAGGCAGTGGCAAACTTGGCCTTTTGGCCGGCTTCGAGATTCAAGCGCGCAAGCTCGATCTTTTCCTCGTGCTCCGTGATCCCTTCACGCCCCAGGTTAAAATGATCGACCAGCTCGAAGATCCTCTCGGTTCGCTCCTTTTTCGATGTATTGGCCAGCAGCAGCCGTCCGATCTTGAGATGGGTCGAGTGCTTCAACCGCTCGTCGATGAGAGTGTGCGCCGCCTGTTGCACCCGGTCGTGAAGGAACCTGTGTCTTACGAACTGAAGCTTGGAATCCAACCGATCGTGGTCTGAAATCTCGAGACCTGAAGTGGGAACGATCAAGCCTTCTCGAATCGCGGGCAAAAGATCTTCATGCGTCTCATGTGCCGAGGTCTGATGAATGATGGAAAGAGTGTCGAGATCGAAGTGGCTCCCCACGCAGGCCGCCAGGCGCAGGACTTCCACCGTCGATTCGGGTAGTTTTCTCAGATTGTCGATCATGAGCTCCACAACGTTATCGGTAATGTTGGTCTGCTCTACCAGTGCAAGATCCCAACGCCAGGGGGAGCGGTCGGTTTTTGCGTCGAGGTAGTCGAGATCGAAAACGATGAGCCCGTTTTGGTGGAGGGTCTTAAGGAACTGATTGACAAAAAATGGGTTGCCGCGTGTCTTTTGAAGCACCAAGGCCGCCAGTGGCCTTACTGCTTCCGCGTGGTCGTGCAAGGTGTCCGCGACGAGCATCTCGACGTGCTCGAGGCTTAAAGGGGAAAGGGTGATGGTGTTGACGACCGCGCCGCTCTTCGTGAGCCTGTCCAGGGTCATCATGAGAGGATGATCGGGACTGACTTCATTGTCCCGGTAGGCTCCGAGGAGGAAAAGAAAGCGGGTATCTTCGTCTGCCATCAGCATTTCCATCAGCTTCAGGGTGGCGACGTCCGCCCATTGCAAGTCATCCAGAAAGATGACAAGGGGATGCTCCTGCTGGTAAAATACCCGAATAAACCGCTGAAAGACGGAATTGAACCGGTTTCTTGATTCGACCGGAGGAAGCATCCAGACGGGAGGCTGAGGACCGACTACGAGCTCCACCTCGGGGATCACATCGATTATGATCTGTCCGTTTGCTCCCAATGCCTCCAGCAGCTTATCACGCCAGCGCTGGAGCTGTGCTTCGCTTTCGGTCAGAAGCTGCCTTATGAGCTCTTGAAAGGCATTCACCAGAGCGCTGTAGGGAATGTTCTTCTGAAACTGGTCGAATTTTCCGCTGATGAAATATCCCCGCTGCCGGGTGATGGGCTTGTAGATCTCCCTGACAAGAAAGGTCTTCCCGATACCCGAATAGCCGGCTACCAGCATGAATTCCCTCGCCCCCCGGCTGACTCTTGCGAATGCCCCGAGCAAGCTTTCAATCTCCTGCTCCCTGCCGTACATTCTTTGAGGGATATGGAACTTATCGGGAATATCCCGGAGTCCAATGGGGAAAGGCTCGATATGTCCATCTCCCTTGAGGCGGTGAAGACACTCATCGAAGTCGGCCTTGATGCCCCAGGCACTCTGATATCTATCCTCGGCGGGCTTGGCGAGCAGCTTCAAGATGATATCCGAGACCTGCGCCGGTATCTGCTGATTCAGAACCCGGGGAGGGGCGGGCTGCCGCGACATATGGCAGTAGACCATCTCCATGGGGTCGCTCGCCTCGAAGGGGAGACGATGGGTGAACATCTCGTAGAGAGTGACTCCCAGTGAATAGAAATCGGTCCGATAATCGACGCAGCGGTTCATCCTGCCGGTTTGCTCGGGTGAGATATACGTAAGAGTCCCTTCCAGGGTGTTTGGATTCATTATCTGGGGATTCTCACTGGACAAAACGGTGGAAATGCCGAAATCGATGATCTTCAGCTCCCGTGTCGAAGCATTGTAGACCAGATTCGAGGGATTGATATCCTTATGGATGATGTTGGCGGAGTGTATCATGCCTATAGCCCCGGCAACTCCGGAGGCGATCTCCAGGAGCTCACGCAGACTGAATTTTTTCAACTGCATATGCTTTTGTAGCGACTCACCGCCGAAATCTTCAAAGACGATCACCGGTCTGTTGTTGAGCGTTTCCATGCCAAGGGGGCGCACTATCCCCTGGAGGTCAAGGGAGCGGGTGATTTCGAATTCCTGCCTGTATCGAGTGAGCAATTCCGGCGCGGGATACTCTTCCTTCAACATCTTGAGGACGACCGGATGGCCGTCTTGATCGCGATGGCCCCTGTAGACTATCGTGTTCGTGCTTTCGTGAATCTTGACAATGCTCTGATAGCCCCGAAAGATTGGCATGGCTAATCTCCACTAAATCTGAGGGAGGGCATGATCCCATCATTTTAACAAGACCTCAGTAGTTATGAAAAAGCGATCCAGTCCTATCGGATCGTTGTATTGTAAGGCTTTATCGAGTATCAAGGGAAAGCCTCAAGGTCAATTGGAACTATTTTTGTCGTCCTCATGGCCTTACCTCCTGATACGACCATTCACTATAGTGAAAAAGCGAGATTTCAGAAAGCAAATTCGCAGCAGCGCGGCATCACACTCACACTCACAAGAGCTTTTGAGAGAAGAAGGATGATCATGGCAAGAGAATTTTGTCAAAATAATTATGATAAAAATCCTGTTGCAGTGACGATTTATCTCTGATACAGGTTCAGGAGCGTCCGTAACAATTCGAACACTCAAGAGAGGGGAGTCTGCCATGAAAAAGAATATACGAGCGGGAGCCGGTTTTACCCACATTGGCTGCTACGGCCAGGTGGATAAATATGAAAAAGGTCCCGTACCCGACAATTTTACGCTGAACACCCCGGTGGGTGTTTGCATGGACAAGAACCACAACCTGTGGGTTTGTGATACGGGCAATAGCCGGGTTATCATTTTCGATTCGGAGCTGAAGAATATCCTTCACGTTTTGTCGGGACCGGGAGCCGCCGCGGGGGAGGGGCAGCCGGGTGAATTTTTAATGCCGTTTCACGTATGCCGGCACCCGGAAAGACAGCGCATGTATATTACGGATTTGGGAAATCGCCGCGTTGTCGTATGCGAGTATGACGAAGACACTGTTCGCTACGTGAATTCATTCGGTTCTCAAAACAATGACTTCGACCCTTTGGCTGTGCCCAACGGTATCACGATTGTCAAGGAGATCGTTGAGGGAGAAGCCGGGTTCTATGTGTGGGTCAATGATGAATTTTATCATACAAAGACCGATTCGCGAAACAGATGTGTAAAATTCGACGAGGACGGCAATTATGTGACTCAATTCAAGTGCGTGGTGAGCCCTGAGGGGAAAGAGTATATTCTTTACTGGCCTCAAGGATTGAGCTCTGATGTCTCTGGAAATCTTTATCTTGCAAATACCGGCAGTTATGAGATTTTGAAATGCCATTCAAAAGCGGAGATCGATAAAGCGACCCATGTCCTTACCGTCGAGGAAGGTAAGCCGTTGCTTCACAGCTTCGGCAATCCCAATGGGATCGGCCAGTTGAATGTCATGCGAAGCGTCAGTGTCATCGGGGACAAGGTCTTCGTTCCGGACCGAAAGGTGAATACGATCTCCGTCTACGATCTGAATGGACACCCGCTGACGACCATCGAGTGGATGTCTCCGCTCTGGAACGGCAATTTGATCGACACAAGCTCGATTTCCGATTTTCTCTATTCCTATCTCGAAGATAAAATGCTGGTCGATCCCTACCAGGTTTGCGAGGGTGAGAGCGATGACGTCTATTTTATCTCCGAGCCTTATCTTTCGAGGGTGTGCAAAGTCAAAATCCCCGTCACCCGGGGGAAGTCATGCAAGGTAGAGCTGATCACGGCTGTTGGAGGGCGCAGGAACAATGTAGATACGGCAGCCGGGAGCTCGCAGTTCAATGCCGTAACGGCGGTGGTCGGCATGACCGAGAAGATCGCTCCCAAGCCCGGCCACTTCTCCGCCTTGCCCGCTTATGTCAAATACAATCCCTTTGAACTGGGGTATATGCTCTGTAGCAAGGTTTTCACCTCTGAGTATAAATGGCTGTACAGCAAGATCTTTTCAAAACTTTTCCCCGATCCGGGCAGCGACAACAAATCAGTGCTCTATAACATGGATGGGGGCAACTGGACTATCAAGGGCTATTCAGAAAAAAATGATCAATTTCGGCAGGTACCCGATGTATTGGCGGGAATCTCTATCCCGGGGAATTTGGCGGCCGCTGTATATTACCCTTCAGAGCCCTTACTGGGGCAAGTCTGCCCTGGAACGCCCATACTTTTTCTCACCAACTATTCCTGCTGCACCGTTACAAAGTACCAGCTCAACGTGCTGGGGGAATGGATTAACTATGGCTTAGCTTTTGGAATCCCGGGAAAATTCCGCATGGGCGGCCTGCGGGGACCACTGGGTATTGCCGTCAATCAATCCGGAGAGATCTTTATAGCCGATTCTCTCAACCGTAGGATTTCCAAATGGCAAATGCTCCAGACCGGACAGGTTGTATTCATAAAGACCTTCAAGTGGCAGGAAGAGCACTTTTCGCCTTCGGACGTGGCGATAGACAAGCAAAATCGGGTTTTCGTCTGCGACCAGTTCAATAACGCCATAAGAGTTTTCGATAGCAATGGAAAGAACTTGTGGAGCTATGGCAAGGGAGGATATTGTGACGATCTGGATAAGGACTATGAGCAGTTCTACCTTCCCACAAGCATATCCATTGACGGAGACTACATAATCATCAACGATCTGGTCAATAGAATGTTAAAGGTCTTTGAAATCGGCGAGGACAGCCTCGAATTTATTACAGGAAGGGCATGCTTCAACGAGCATCCCAAAGATGGCGGCTTGTGGATGCCATTCTTCATTTACGCCGCGAAAGGACAGGTGTACGTCCCCGACACCACGTTCAATGTGGTGAGCGTCTTTGAATACAAATCTTCATAGATCCGAGTGGATTGGGAGATTGAGGGATTGCCGCATCGGGATATTCCCTGTCCCCCGATATGTGGGTCCCTCAATCCCACCCATCAGGATTTCTTACCCGGCTCGAAGTAATTTCCCAGCCGATTGAATCCTTGGTCCAGAGCACTCTTAAGGCCCATACAAACCTTCGTGTTGCTGCCGGCCCATTCCTTCATGACCGCTTTGCCTTCTCCCGGGAGCCCTTCAACGTGCCCCAGGAAGAGATCGAGTGCTTTCTCCGTCTGCTTCCAAAACGTGACCACGCCGGCCATCATGATACTACACGCGGCCCCTTGCAGGTCGACTACCTGTTTGACTATTTCTTTTCGATCCATCGGAAGCTACCTCCTGTTCACGCGCTCGGTCGATTCATTGCTCCATGACATAGCTCCCCGGAGCCTTTGCCAGAGGAGGATATTTCGCACTCTCCGCCGGCGGCGCACCCAGGGACCCACATCGCCGCGACAACCACCTCACCCAATCTTCCCACCAGGAGCCTCGCTGTTCCTGCTGCCCGGAAAGCCATCGATCTGGGTCGGATTGACCGCCGGCTTCACCCGTCCAGTACTTCTTGTTGTTTCGTGGTGAAGGGGGATTCACGAAGCCGATAATATGGCCTTCCGCCGCAAGTGTATACCTGACGGGAGCTTTCACCAGATTGCAGATCTTGAACGTCGTCTTCCACGGACAAAGGTGATCTTGCTCGGCTCCAACGGCATAAAGAGGCTGATCGATACGCTCCAGATCCATGGGACGATTGCCAAGGACTACTCCATCCCTTTTCGTAAGCTTGTTGTGCAGGCAAAATTCACGCAAAAAGAAAGAGGTCATAGCCGCGGGAAGCCGGGTCGAATCGCTGTTCCAATAGAGGAAGTCGGACTTGGGAGGCATTTCACCCTGAAGGTAATTGTGTACGAAGTATCGCCAGATCAGGCTGTCGGAGCGCAACAAGCGAAAAGCCAGCGAAATATGCTTTCCGTCCAGGTAGCCATCCCTTTCCATCACCTCTTCGATCTTCTCGACGGAGTCCTCGCTGATATAGACGCCCACGCCGCCCGGCTCGGAAAAATCGACCATCCCTGCGAACAATGTCCAATGGCGGACGGGCAAGGAATCCCCCCGTGCCGCCCCTTCGTTCAGCCAGGCCATCAATGCGGCCAGGACAGTCCCTCCTATGCAGTACCCGACAGCGTGAACATGCTCCGCGGCACAAATCTCCCGCGCAACTTCAATTGCCTTCAGAGCGCCCAGGAACATGTAATCTTCAAAATTCACGGCATGCATTGCGGAAGTCGGATTCTTCCAGCTCACGACGAATACCGTGAATCCTTGATCCCGAAGGTAGCGTACCAGGCTCTTTCCTTTGTCCAGGTCAAAGATATAGTACTTATTGATCCAGGGCTGAATGAACACGACGGGAACGGCGTAGGTGGTATCCGTGGCGGGTGTATATTGGATAAGCTCCATAAGCTCATTGCGGAAGACGACAACCCCCGGTGTGGTCGCCAGATTATCCCCGACCTTGAATGCGGTAGTGTCGGCTATGCTCACCAGGTTATCACCACGCTCGACATCCCGCCTCCAATTGTTGAAGCCGTTTATCAGGCTCTCTCCTTTGGTGAGCATGAACTTGCGCACCGCTACGGGATTAGTCCAGAAGCAATTGGAAGGAGCCAGAGCGTTCATGATCTGATCAACCATAAACATGGAGCGTTCTCTGTCCCTGTCTTCTATTTCCTCTGCCCGGCTTACGTAATCCTTCAGCCACCCGCCGCAGGCCGCATGGTATTTTTGCATCAATACGGCGTAGTTATTGACCAGGGTTAGAAACGCATTCCGCAGATCCTCCGGTGTTTCCTTGGCATTCTTTCCATCGAATAAAAATGGAATAAGCTCCTCGGTATTCAAGGACATGAAGTCCGAGCTCATCTGCGTCAACGTGGCCGTAAGCTCGGCTGGATTCCGCATCCACGCTTCATGAACCTTCGAAAATGAAGACATGATCCCAAGAGGATCAAGGAAAGCGCCCACCGGATTCATGACATTGACTTCTTGACATGGCCGACGATCTCACCGATTGTCGTCTCTCCATCCAGCAGATCGTCGGGTATCTCCATCTTAAAGGTCTCCTCGAGGAATACCTTGAAATTGATGGAAGACATGGAATCCCAATCCGGAATGAGGTTCAGCGATGTTTCAGGAGGAGCCTCAAAGGGAAGGGGCACGGGAAAAAGCTCTTCTATACCTCTTTTGATCGTTAGCAGAATCTCTTGCATGAAATTTTCTTCCTTTCGTCAGGGTACGTACAGTCCTATATCCGTATCAGATTCGCCCCCCAGGACAATCCGCCGCCAAAGGCCACCGTTATGACAAGATCACCCCGGGAAATAACTCCTTTCGAAATTGCTTCGTCAAGGGCTATTAGAACGGATGCGCTTCCCGTATTACCGTAACGGTCGAGATTAGTGAAGAATTTGTCCGGAGCCACGCCTATGTTTTCAGCTATCTTTCGAATGATGTTGACATTTGCCTGATGAGGGACAATGCAGTTGACTTCCTCCAGGGATACTCCAGCCTGGTCAAGCAGCTCCCCGATAATCTCGGAGCCTCGATGCACGGCGAAATCATAAACGGACCTTCCGCTCATCTTGAGGAACGCCGAAGCGGGATCGGTCATTTTAGAGAAGGGCAACATAGTTCCGCCACCGGGGATATGGGCTACGTCACACTTACCGCCCTCTGTTCTCATGTATGAATGGAGGATGCCCCTGGTGGATGAATCGCCCACTCCAAAAAGTATGGCCCCGGAACCGTCGCCAAAGTAGGGACAGGTCCCGAAGTCCTTCTGATTGACTATCTTAGAGTGCATCTCGGCGGCGATAAGAAGGATATACTTCCACCTGCCCGACTTGATCAAAGAATCCGCCAGGTTTATACCTAAGGTACTCCCGGAGCAGGAAGAGTTTATGTCGAAGGCGAAAGCTTTCTCCGCTCCCAACAGATGCTGTACCCGAGTAGCCGTTGCCGGTTGAACACGGTCCGGAGAAGCCGTGGAAACTATGATCGCCTCGACCTGTTCAGGCGGAAAATCGATCTTTTCCAGGCATATGCGTCCCGATTGGATGGCCAGGTCGGAAGTGCATTGGTCCTCCGTGGCATGTCTCCTGGAAAGTACCCCTGTCTTTTGAGCGATGAGCTGCAAAGAGGACGCGGGAAACTGGGTCAGGTCCTCATTGAAAATGATCTTTTCCGGTAAGTACCTTCCCGTGGACAAGATAATAGAATTCTTCACCTCGACTTTCCTCCTTTTTGCTGCTCCTTCCGGCGGAATGAGACATCTGAGTGTCCATGCCGGTATTTCCCTCCAATGCCGCGTACTCTGTATCTACAGCACTCATTGTTCTCACATGAAAGGCTCTTATGTAAAGTATAAAGTGAAGCCGTTATGGCTAATCCGTAACTTTGGATATTGCGGAGAGTATTTATAAGTATACTCTGAACGGGCATCGGCTGAGCTTTCCTCACCGCAGAGACGCAGAGACGCAGAGGGCGCAAAGAAAGCGCAGAGTAACTTCGAGATCTCCAAGGGCTTTTCTCTGCGTTTCCTCGGCGTCCTCTGCGTCTCTGCGGTGAATACACAAACTTCGTGCGAGGCATGTCCCGTCTTATGTCAGATCACCCTTGACCGGGCCTCGCAAGACCTCTGAATATCCGGTAGACGACAAAGGTATAGCCGAGCACGATCGGTATTCCGATGGACGCAATCACGAGCATGTTCACGAGTGTCCCGTGTGTTGATGCCGCGTTGTAGATTGTGAGCGACAGTTGATGGCCCAGGCTCGATGGGACGAGTACGGGATAGAGAGACAGGGCGGTCAGCATAACCATCAGCGCAATGGCTGCCGAAGAGGTAAGGAACGCCGTTGCTTTCCTCTCCGCTTGAAGCGCAAAAGGGATCGAAGCCAGAGCGGCCGTCAGAAGCACGGCAAGATCCCAAAAGAGAGGACTGCCAACCTTTCCGAAAAGAAAGGGCGACACATAGACCGTAGCCGCGGCAGCCGCGCCATAAAGCAACAAGAAGACATAATAGGCACGGAGCGCAATACGACCGAGACGATTGCACAGCTCGCCGTCGGTCTTCATCCGCAGGTAGAGGGCTCCGTGCATGACGAAGAGGGTGGTGGATACGGTGCCGATGAGGATGGCGTAAGGATTGAGGAGACCGAGAAAAGTCCCTTGCCAGGTGAAGCCGGGCCCGATGGGCAGGCCACGCAGTACGTTGCCTGCGGCGATGCCGAGCACGACGGCCGAGCCGAGACATCCACCGGCAAGAATCGAATCCCAGACCCGAATCCAACGGGCAGACGAGTGCATGTGCCGGTACTCTGTTGCCACGGAGCGCGCGACGAGTGCCGTCAGTAACAGCATGAAGGCGACGTAGAATCCGCTGAAGACCGTGGTGAAGGCAAGAGGAAAGGCACCGAAGAGCACATCGGCAATGGCGAGGAGCCACACCTGGTTGCCGTCCCAGACCGGGCCGATAGAGGCGATCAACAGATCCCGCTCTTCTTCCGACCGCGTTAAGAACAAAATACAGCCCACCCCGAAATCAAAACCGTCGAGAATCGCATAAGTTGCGATCAGCGCTCCCAGCAGTGAAAACAATATCGTGTTGAAGTCCATCTGAATTCCTCCCCTATAGATCCTTCACGGCAATCAGTCCTGATGCACCACCGGCAGCGGCTCTTCTTTCGCTTTTCCTGTCATGAGGAACAGCCAGGCGCGGAAGAGAGCGAGGTAGATCGTGCCAAAGAGCACCAGTGAGAAGATGATCTCTCCCGAAGAGACGGCCGGCGAAGCAGCGTCCGCGGTGCGCAGCAGTTTATAGACCACCCAGGGCTGACGGCCGACTTCGGCGGTTATCCAACCAAGCTCGATAGCGATTATCGGCAGTGACACGGACCAGACCAGGGCCTTCAGCAGCAGGCGATCGTCGTAAAGCCGGCCCCTTAGGAGCCGATAGGCGGCATAGGCCATGATCAAGATGAAGAACATGCCCAAGGCGACCATCAGATGATACGACATAAAGGGAAGAAACAACGGTGGCCAATCCTCGCGGGGGAACTCCTGAAGCCCCCGTACGTAGGCATCTACGTTGTCGCAGGCAAGGTATGAGAGCAGCCCGGGGATCTCGATTTTCGCTTTGAGCTCCGGAGAGTGCCGGCCCATGCACGGAATACCGAACAACGTGAGTGGAGCCCGCGTCTGACTCGTGTAGAGACCTTCAATGGCCGCGAACTTCTCGGGCTGGGTTCGCGCCACCTGTTCGGCGTGTATGTGTCCAAAAGGCACGGCTTCGAGGACGGCAAAGATCAGGCCAAGGACAACGCCGAACCGAAGCGCCTTCTGTCCGAGGAGCGAGCTTCTGTCTTTGAGCACATGCCAGGCGCCGACTGCCGCGAAGACGAAGGCGCCGGTGATAAGACATGCCGTGATGACGTGAAAGTAGCGCGGTAACGTGGAAGGGTTGAATATCGCCTCATAAATGTTTGTCAGCTCGGCATGGCCATCCCGGAGGACATAGCCGGCCGGGGTCTGCTGCCAGGAGTTGGCTGCGATGATGAAAAAGGCCGAAAGTGTGCCTGCCCCCGCCGTAACAATCAGCAAGGAGAGCCAGTGGACGCCCTTTGAAACGCGATCTCGACCGAAGACATAAAGGCCCATGAACGTCGACTCGAGGAAGAAGGCGAAAAAGCCCTCCGCTGCCAGCGGAGCCCCGAATACATTGGCTACGAACCTGGAGTAGGTGGCCCAGTTCGTGCCGAACTGGAAAAGCATCACGATTCCGCTCGCGATACCCGCGGAAAAGTTGATCGCAAAGAGCCTCCCGAACAGTCTGCCGATCCGCTGGCAGACCTCGTCGTTCCCGCGCCAGCCCAGCCACTCGACAATGCAGAGCATGAAGCCGAGCCCTATGGTGATCGGGGGAAAAATAAAGTGGAAACAAATCGTCATCGCGAACTGCAAGCGTGCCAGAAAGACGGGGTCCATGTAAGCCTCCTCAAAAGTAGTGCAAGGGTGCAAGCGGAGCTCCAACGAATATGATTCGTTATCCTTATAACCCGGCGCGGGCCGAGCTGTGTCTGGGGTATGCCGTGTATTTGAATCGTGATCAGCGTGTATTTACGCATACTGGCCACAGCATATTTTGCCTGTGCAAACGAGGAGATACTACAGGTTCTCAGTCAATCTATCGGATCGATGTTCTGAAATTGCCGGAAGGACTGCCTGTGGGCGGGGGAAGGTGATTACTTGTTATGCTTGGCTACCCGCATAAGACGGAACACCTTCCTCCCATTCGTCCTCTCCCTCCTATTTCTCCTATTCCCCGTTTTCATGCTCTGAGCAGGAACGAGGAATAGGAGAAATAGGAGGGAGAGGACGAATGGGAGGAAGGTGTTCCGTCTTATGCGGGTAGCCTTATACTTTGAACGGTCATAATGTGCGGTGAAAAGCTCAGAAACAAGAGCTTTTTGAACCATGCCATAATGGCTAATGTGAGCGCCCTTTGTTCAACATGGCTATTGGCTTGGCCATATCCAGAATATGTTTATGGATCGATTCCAGGGCATTTCCCGGAGCCCCCATCATCAGATGGCAGGAATCCAGGGCCGACTTCAGACGGCAGCCCAGTCCCAGAAACGTGACGTTAGCAGCGTTCGTCAGCAGCGGCAGCACGGTGATATCCGTACAGCCGCCCAGTGCCCCACCTGATTGGGGCAATTCCATTCTGCCCCCCTTTTCGTAGTTGACGGCGTAAAGCAGCCACATGACCTGTTCACTGTTCGCCGTGAAAACCACCACTTGCGGTGCTTCCTGAAAGGAAGAAAGCGGCGCGATCAGGGCCGCCCGTGTCTTGCCCTTTTCAAGGTAGCTCGACTGGAGAAGAGTTGCAGCGGAGGCTTCTTCAGTGGCAAAGAGCCCGACGCCGTATTTTTCCAATACGCCATCGTCCAGGTAACCTTCCATCTCCTCTTCGAATCCCAGGACGGAGGTGCCCAGCTTGCAGCCCATCTGTTCTTTTCTGACGAGCAAAGTCTTCCCTTTTCCCGCCAGTGCCAGACCTTGACAGTAGCTTTTCAATTCCTGCCCGGAAAAGGGGATTCCTGCCGGCAAAGAGTCTCCCTCCTTGTAGAGAGATACCCCCACTGGCTCATATTGCAGCTCCAGGCTTTTCACCAAATCCCGGGAAATGGCTTCAAAACGGCTCATCGTTTTCCTCCTTGTATGCAATCTGGTTGCTGGTCTTGCTTCACCTGCGCCATTGGTCAAGCTCTTTAAGTTATTGGAACGGCATTCGGACCCGCTAAAAGAAATGCGCACCGTCCAGTGTTCCGAACTGAGTTACCCAGTTCAGTTACCCAGTTCATCCAGCAAAGGGAAAATGCAGAGAAGATGTTAGGATTATTGTGGAATTCCTCTATGGTGAGCAAAAGAGCTATAGCTCTCTTTTGGCGGAGGTTATCTGTTGGAGACAGTCTTTCAGGCAGTCTTCGCAGTTGGACGATTTGGTGCCTTTCTGGCAATAGCGGGTAAAGGCTTGAAACCAGTCCAGGCCAGTGCGCGGACAAATCTGGATGAATTGGACGAACTGGAGCAAACGGTCGATGGCCACGGGATCGATGGCGTGCTCGATACGGCAGGCGTTGGCTTCGGCCTGCTCTTGATCGAGTTGCAGAGCTGTGATGAAGAATTCCTTGAGGGCTTCGTGGCGGCGAATGATATCCCGAGCGATGTTTCGCCCCGTCGAGGTCAGGGTGATATAGCTGTAGGGGCTGTAGTTGATGAGCCCCCGTCCTGCCAGAGCCTTCAGGGCGCCGGTTACGGAAGCGCGCTGGACGTTCATCTGGTCGGCAATATCCTTCGCCCGGGCGACCCGATTGGACCGTTCCAGATGGAAGATGACTTCAAGGTAGTCCTCCAGGCTTGCAGAAAGCCCTTCCGCGATATCACACGCCATTTCTTTGCCCCTCTCTCTTCCTTTTCAACTGCTTCCCGTTCACCTTATCCGTTTCGCCAGGATGCGTCAAGTTCTGTCGATAGCTCTCGATACCGGGGGCTACGATTATCCGATCCATACATGCGCATTCGGTCCCACATTGATCTTGCTTTAGCGGATCGGCTGAGCAATGATGAGCAACAGGGATTTTGAAGAGAAACCGTAGCGATAACAGAGAAGGATTCACGAAATGAGCCACTCTCCCTCTATCCGTCTATTTCGGCTAATCGGCTTGCTATTCACCCTCACCCTTCTACTCCAGGTGTTTCCTCTATCTACCGCGGCACTTTCCTCGGATCGATGGTGGAATACCTCCTGGCCCTATCGTATCGGCGTCACGGTCAACGGTCTCGGAGTGGCCCGGGCTTCCATCGACTTTACAGACGCATTCAAGAAGCTCGGGCTCGATGAAGCACTCCTGGATGTCCGCTCCATTCGCGTCGTGCGCTACAATGGCACGATACCCGGTCCTTCCGTCCCTTATGAGGAAACCTACAGCACACTGTTGGAAGATGCCGAAAACCCCAAGATCGGCTGGAGCAGCTCGGACGTCTATTGGACGGTGAACGATGGGACCGCCACAGCCGACAAGACCCGTTTTTCCCGGGGTGCCGGTTCCTTGAAGGCCATAGTAAAAAACCTGCCGGGCGGCTATGGCTACCCCGGAGTCGAGCTCCATATCGCCGACGGATCTCCGCTGAGCGACTGGAGGAAATACGAAGTCTTCACCTACGATGTCTGGCCCATGGTGAATGCCTGTGCCGTCGATCAGGCTCCTGATCTGTACTATTTCAAGCTCTACAACACGAAGGGATGCCCTCGGAGCAATATGACCGAAGGCGGGCCTCCCCTCGCCCTGAACCGCTGGAATCCCGTCAGCGTTTCTCTCAAACCCTTCGATACCTGCACGACCCCGGACTTCGATAGCATCACCCGGATGGAATTTCACACGAGAGACAATGAAACCGTCTCCGGCAACTCAGGTCTGTGGGATGATGGAGATCGGTTGACACTCTGGTTCGACAACCTGCGCCTGGTTGACCAGGATGGAGGCGGCACCATTAAATGGCTGGCCGAATCATCCAAGTATTACATCTATTTCGATGTTTTGGAGCATGAAGGGCATCCGAAGCCCCCCCTGACCCATCTCGGGCCCTCGAGTGTGAGCGCTTCCGCCGCACAGCCCGAAGCTGGCGGCTACTATCACCAGATCAGCAAGGCAATCGCCGGCGGCCTTGAGATCTGGAGTGCGCCTCCCACTGAAAAGATATCGAAAAGCCGGATTACACCCGTTTCACGGGCATCGTTGCGCATCCAGGCAGCAAGAAATGAATTCGAGCCTTTTCAACTGATTGTCCGCTCACCTGTAAACCAGAGTCTGAAGTGTGGCATCAGCGACTTTATCAACGGGACTGCAAAGGTTCCCGCTTCCAATGTCACTCTGCATCGAGTGGACTACGTGCCCATGACCCAACTGAGCGATCATTTCGGACGGCTGGGCGATTGGCCTGATCCTCTCTATCCTATCGTCCCGGGAAGCAGCGTCTCTTTTGTTGCCGGTATGGACCAGCCCCTATGGCTCACCGTCCATGTCCCTGAAACCACCGTGCCCGGCATTTACTCGGCCACCGTTTCGATCGGCGGAGCCTCCATACCCGTCGAGCTGGAAGTTTGGAATTTCACGCTGCCCAAAGCCATGCACCTTGCCGGAGAATGGGGGTTTGGGTGGAGCAATGTCGTGGAAGTCTACAAGGGAACCATCGGGGGGAGCGTACAGCCATGCTACTGGAATCTTGTGGACGCCCTCTATGAGGATTTTGCCGATCACCGCCTGACGCCCAAGGGGGTGGGGTGGCCGGCCGGCTTGAATTATCCCGGTGGCGTCGTATATGACTGCAACGGCATTCTGAGCCCCGAAGCCTGGGGTGTGTGGGGCTTCCAGTCTCTGGCGGAAAAGTATCTTCTTGGCACTCAATTGCAGAACGGAGTGGGCTTTCCGAGCTTTCTCATCAAAGGGCCAAGCAGCAACTGGCCGCCCGACAGCCGTCCGTATTCCTTTTGCGGAGAAGACAGAGGCCGGGAGCTGCCGGGTAACAGCGCCTACAATTTCAAATGGTTCCAGTACTGGAGTGCGGTCAGCGACTACCTGGGCAAGACTCATGACTATGCGGACAGGGGTTATTATCACATCGTGAATGAGCCGCAGACGGGTCTCGAAGCCGGTCCCGGCAATGACTACGATATCGTCGCCTACCTGGCGCGGCAGACCAAGATCGCGGCCCCCAATGTCCGCATTCTGGTGAGCGAGCAGGTGGAGGCGGCCATCTATGACAATCCCCGATATCCCGGTGCCAAGATCGATATTTGGATGCCCACCATCAGCAACTATGAAAGTAAGAAGGCCCATGACCGTCAGTTGAATCACGGTGAAGAAGTGTGGTGGTATTTCCTTTACGGTGACAGACCCCCGTTACCGAACCCCACTGTCATGGATCGCCCCGGAATCGAGGCCCGCATCACTCCCTGGCTGGCCTGGCGGGATCGGGTCCAGGGGCTGGTCTACTATTCCACAACCGACTGGAGCTCGAGCCCGTGGACTAAACCCTGGATAAACGATGGCAACGGAGACGGCTTTCTTTTCTACCCCCCCAAAGATGCCACCCTTGCCTCCAATGCCTGTAATGCCAATAGCAATCGGCTCGTGCCTTCGATCCGCTGGGAATTGCTTCGCGAAGGCATGGAAGATTATGAATATTTCTGGCTTCTCAACAACGGCGCCCCTCAAATCGGCCTCACAAATGAAGCCGACCTCCTCACGCGCAGCTTCGTTACTTCGAGGACGCGCTTCAGCCGTGTTCCAACCGATCTTTACAGGATACGAGCCAATATTGCCGCCAAAATCATGAATGCCGCCAAATGATCCGGCCCGCACCTATACTTTGAACGGTCATAATGTGCGCTCTTGTGTTCACCGCGGAGACGCCGAGGGCGCAGAGAGAACGCAGAGAATCGCTGAAATTCTCAATAAAGCTCCTCTGCGTTTTCTCTGCGCCCTCGGCGTCTCCGCGGTGAACACAAGAGCGCACATTGTGACCGTTGGAAGTATACCTGCTCTCGCCCCTTCGAGCCGGGAAAACTGGATTTCGCCAGTGGGCCAAATCTCCTATTCTCTCCTCAAAGACTCTGGATCGAGCCCATGTGTCTGAGCGGCCCTCAAGAGACGAGTCAGTATCTCCCGTTGATCTTTTGCAGAATACTTGGCCCGATGCTCCTTTCGTCCCCAGTAGATCAGCGCATTTTGTGCGTCCGTTGCGCTTACGTATTTCCCGTCGTCCAACCCTTCATTGGTGACTCTATTCTCCAATTCCGGCTTGGACGCCTCTGCCTCACCAGTTGAATGACCATCTCTTGCCGGGCGCTCTTCCTGCGTGCTCCGATCAGGCAGGTCTTTCACGAAGCGCGAAAAAGAAGCTCTTGTCTTCTCTTTGAGCTCCTCTCTCGCGTATCGGAGCGCAGCGTCGAGAACCGCTGTGTCTCTTGTCTTGCCCTTTTCGCTGATCGTTTGAGAGATATAGGCGTGTGCGTCGCCCGGCTTCACCCAAGCGATCTGTGACGTTTCAGCTTTCTTTGGGTGACCTGCCGAATTGCTCTGCATAATGTAGAAAAGAGCGTCCGTCAGCTCGTCTTCGAAGCTTCCGGGAATTTCGGACAGTATTTCAGCCTTTACTCCCGTCTTCTCTTCGACTTCCCGCTTTGCGGTCTCTTCGGGTGCTTCATTTTCATCGGACGGTCCCGTGGGGAAGGTCCATGCGTAGTCATTGCAACTGGTCGCATCCATTCTGAGCAGCACCTCGCCCTTATCATTGAAGACGACGCCGCCGTAAGCTTTCTTCTTCGGAATGAGCTCGTATTCTTTCTTCTCCTCATTCCAGAAAGCCAATTTTCCCGCAGGAACATCCATCGGCTGAGGAGGACGCTTTTCGTACTCCTGTCCACCGGTAAACAAGCTGTAATTGCTTTTCGAGCCGGAAGCACCATGGTCGACCTTTCCTGTACCACCGTAATCGGAAAAGGCGTCCTTGTCTCCTCCCTTGAACTTTTTTGCGTTTTCCATAAACAGGCTCACGGGCTTTGGCTCTTCCACACTTTTGGGGGCTTGCGTTTGCAGGTCCTTCGGATGCTCTCTCTTGAAGGTCTTTCGAACCATCCAGGCAAAAAGTCCATCTTCGCCGGACGCCTGCCCAAAGCCATGATGCTCAAAGAATTTCTTGCTGCGCTCTGATCTATCGGAGCTCTCGGGAGTGAGCGCAATGTCCATCTTTCTCGCCCCCGCTGCTCTGATAAGCTCCTTCATGAGCTTCGAGCCGTAACCTTTGCACCGGCTGATTTTCGGAATACCGATGAAGTCAATCTCCAGGTGGGCAGGCTTTCCGGGTTCATGAGATACTGCGAGCCGGACGTCCGCACCTCGCCTTTGCCACTTTTTTTGAACGTCGTAGATCGACCCCTGGTTGAAATTACCAGGACACGGCTCTTCCTCTTTTCGTCTAACGTTGCAGCCATGGCCCATGGGAGGCTTTCCTTCTTTCATGTTCTTGGAATGCTCTCCGATTTTGGATCTATTGGAATCGTTCACCCAGTCCCCTTGCTCTTTTCGGTTATCATTGAGTTTACCGTGGATTAGCATCCGATCAGCTCTTTAAGACCAACCGGATTAAACCTCTTCTCCTTCCCATTCCCATTCTAACCCATCTGACGTCAATGGGGATGACCGGAGCCACACTTTATTTTCAATGCAACTGAACGCCTGCCGGCTCAAGTCGGCAGGCCGGCTTTCCATTTCCCTCGAACTGAAACAGTGCCCGGCAAGAGCTAAGAAGCAAAATCTTCTTGACCTCGGCAAAAAAAATGACTTATGGTCATATTCGCCCATTGGTCAAAAAAGGAGGCCTATTTTGAAAGTCAAAATTAATAATAAAGCCGCCCTTAGCCCCGGAGAGTCAAAAAAGCCCGTCGGCAGGCGTGAAAGACGCAGCGAGGAAACCCGCGAAAATATCTTTCGCGCCGCACTTCAGCTATTTGCCGAGCGCGGATTCAATGCCACTACAATAGAGGCGATCACCGAAGCGGCAGACGTAGGTAAGGGTACTTTTTTCAATTACTTCGAAAACAAGGAAAGTTTGTTGTTGGAATACCGGGAGATCCAGATGGGCAAGGTCAGGACGTTTGTGGCTAACAGCATGAGCTCGGAAGCATCACTGACAACGCTCCTATTCGAGCTTGCAGTGAAAATGACCGAAGAGGAGCGCAGAAGACCGGCCTTGTTTCAAAGTCTGATCACGGCGATCTTTTCAAACGAAACGATTATGAATCGCATGTCAGCGGGGCTTAGCCGCACCGGACAGATGCTCGGAGAGTTGATTGCCTGTCGGCAACACTGTGGTGAAATCCGTTCAGATATTGCACCGGATGCAGTGGCTCACTCTTTCCAGAGGATGGTTTTCGGCACCATACTCATCTGGTCGCTGTCGCCGGATACTGCACTCGAGGAGAATCTGGAGAACATGACGGATGTATTCATCCACGGCATCCACTCAGGGGGGCAAATAAGTCTTCCAAAGGCGATCGAACAGTGAAGTTCATGGATTTCAGCGAAGGAAGCGGTTTCCAATGAAAAGAGAAGCGAGGGAATTGTTTCATTGCCTGCAGCGCGCCCTGCTAACGGCAGTTATCGGCATATGTTTGAGCGCCTGTACGGTTGGTCCCGACTTTCGAAGACCGGAAGCGCCGTCCGTTAGCGGCTATACCTCAACCGTGCTCCCTCGGGAGACTGCAACTGCGTCCGTATCCGGCGGAGCGGCCCAGTATTTTGCAGCGGGCAGGGAGATATCCGCCCAGTGGTGGCAGTTGTTCAATAACCCGGCCATGGATCAAATGATCCGCCAGGCCTTTGCCGACAGTCCGACTCCGGCCGCGGCACAGGCAACGCTGCGCCGGGCGAGGGAAGATCTGCGCGCCCGGAGCGGTACGGAATACTTTCCCCAAGCAGATGCATCGCTTTCGGCTTCCCGCCAGAAGGTCTCAGGCACGGCAACCGGCCAGCCATCCACCCCTGCTTTGACCTACGGTCTTTTCAACGCATCGGTATCCGTTTCTTACACCCTCGATATTTTCGGAGGCGGCAGGCGCGAGATGGAGGCGCTTCAATCTCAGGTCGATTACCAGCGGTATCAGTTGGAAGCCGCTTACCTGACTCTCAGCGCCAACATAGTCACCACCGCGGTGCAAGAGGCTTCACTACGGTCGCAAGTGAAAGCCACGGAGGAAATCATCGTTCTATCTGAAAAATTGTTGGAATTGGCGAAACGCCATAACCAACTGGGTGGAATATCACGCTCCGAGGTTCTGACTCAGCAGGCGCAAGCGGCCCAGTTCCGGGCCAACTTGCCGCCGTTGAAAAAGGAGTTGGCCCGGACCCGCAACCAACTGGCGGTGTATGTCGGAACATTCCCCGGAGAGGCCCATCTTCCTGAATTCAGTCTTGATCAATTGAATCTGCCCCAGGAATTGCCGATTAGCCTGCCGTCGTCTCTGGTGCGACAGCGGCCGGATATTCGCGCGGCCGAGGCGCTACTGCACGCGGCCAGCGCCCAGGTGGGCGTTGCAACCGCAAATCTCTATCCCCAGATCACCCTGACCGGCAGTCTGGGGTCCCAGGCGGCTACGCTCAGCAACCTGATGAGCAACGGCACCTCGGTCTGGAGTCTCGGCGCCGGCCTGCTGCAGCCGGTTTTCCGGGGGGGCGAGCTGGCCGCCAAACGGAGGGCTGCCATTGCGGACTATGATGAGGCCGCGGCGCGGTATCGCGAAACCGTGCTGGGAGCTTTCCAGAATGTGGCCGACGTTCTGGAGGCGCTGGACGCGGATGCGGCCGGGCTCGCGGCTCAGGTCGAGGCGGAACGGGCTGCGCGGGGTACTCTTGAGCTCGCGCGGCGTCAATTCGAGCTCGGCGCGGGAAATTACCTGCTCCTGCTCGATGCCCAACGTCAGGACCAGCAGGCACGGATCAACCTGGCCCAGGCCCGGGCAGCCCGTTTCGCCGATACGGCGGCGCTCTTCCAGTCGCTGGGCGGTGGCTGGTGGAACCGGGAGGAGTCGGTGCGTGGTCAGGCGGCGGTGAAGAAAGAGAATTAATAAGCTCTCCACGCCGGACAAGGAGGAATAGAGATACAGTCCTTGTCAAGCGGGATGAACAGGTAACGGAGATATCCTTTTATGAAAAAGCGCGTCATTTTTGTCATACTTGGCCTGGTTGTTGTCATTGCCATCCTGGCGGGCATCAAAGCGCTGCAGATCGCGGCGATGATCGAACAGGGTAAATCGTTCGTTCCTCCACCCGAGACCGTGACTTCGGTCGTGGTCAAGGCTGATTCGTGGACATCCGATCTGATGGCGGTCGGTTCGTTGACGGCGGTCCAAGGGGTCACCGTGGCAGCCGATTTGCCCGGCAAGGTGGAAAAGATCGCTTTTGAGCCGGGCTGCCAGGTAAAAAACGGCGATCTACTGGTACACCAGGACACTTCATCGGAAGAGGCCCAGCTTCCGGGTGTCGTTGCCCAGGCGAAACAGGCTCGCAGCGAGCTGGAGCGTTCAAAAAAATTGGTGGCGGAAAATATCATTTCCCAGTCCGATTACGATAAGGCCCAGTCTGCTTATGATCAGGCCCTGGCACAGGTCAACAATATCCGCGCCACCATCAGCAAGAAAACGATTCGCGCCCCTTTCAGCGGCCGTCTGGGCATCCGCCAGGTAAACCTGGGGCAACTGCTACGTGAAGGCGATCCCATCGTCACTCTGCAGACCCTTAGCCCGATTTTCGTGGATTTCAGCCTGCCCCAGCAGCAGCTTGCCCGGTTGAAAACCGGACAGCCCGTGCGGGTGAGCTGTGACGCTCTGCCCGGAGATGCGATCGAAGGGAAGATAACGGCCATCAATCCTCTGGTGGATAGTGAAACCCGCAATATCAAAATCCAGGCCACCATCAGCAACCATAGCGAAAAGCTGCGGCCGGGCATGTTCGTCAACGTGACGGTCGGCCTGCCTGCCCGCCAGAGCGTGCTAACCATTCCGGCCACGGCGGTGCTGTATGCTTCCTACAGCGATTCGGTTTTCGTCATCGAAAAAGACCAGGACGAAAAGTCATTTAAGCTGCGCCAGCAGTTCGTGCGCCTCGGCGAGAAGCGCGGCGATTTCGTCGCCGTTGCCGGCGGTCTCAAGGAAGGGGAAATTGTTGTCAGCACAGGGGTCTTCAAGCTCCGCAACGGCCAGGCGGCGGTGATCGACAATAACCTTGCTCCGGATTTCAAACAATCACCCAAACCTGAGAATGACTAAATAATGAAAATTACCGATCTTTTCATACGTCGTCCCGTTTTGGCCCTGGTCGTCAACCTGATCATCATTATCGCCGGTCTGCAGGCGATCCGCGGCCTCAATGTACGCCAGTATCCTCGCAGCGAAAACGCGGCTATAACCGTCACCACGGTCTATGTCGGTGCGAGCGCCGACCTGGTGCGCGGCTTTGTCACTACAACTCTGGAACGAGCCATCGCGGCCGCGGACGGCATCGAGTACATGGAATCCCAGAGCACCCTGGGCGCCTCAACCATAAAGGTGCGTCTCAAGCTCAATTACGATGCCACCAAGGCGTTGGCCGAAATCAGCTCCAAGGTCGAACAGGTGCGCCGCGACCTGCCTCCGGAGGCGGAGACGCCGGCAATCAACATCGAATCGGCCGACAGCGAGTTCGCCGCGGCTTACCTCAGTTTCACCTCGGACATACTCAAGCAAAACGAGATCACCGAATACCTGGTGCGCGTCGTTCAGCCGCGTCTTTCAGCCACCCAGGGGGTGCAGCGGGCCGATATCCTCGGCGCGCGCACCTTCGCCATGCGCATCTGGCTCAACCCGGAGCGGATGGCGGCCCTAAACGTCAGTCCGACCCAGGTTCGCGGCGCTTTGGCAGCCAACAACGTCCTGTCGGCTCTGGGCAATAGCAAAGGCTCCTACATCCAGGTCAACCTGACCGCCAACACCAACCTCAATACTGTTGAAGAATTCAAGCACCTGGCGGTGCGCGACCAGAACGGCACCATCGTGCGCATGGGCGATATCGCCCAGGTGGTCCTGGGGGCGGAGGACTATGACGTCGAAGTGCATTTCTCCGGACAGACCGCCGTATTCATGGGGATCTGGCCGCTCCCCAACGCCAACTCCGTGGACGTCATCAAACGGGTCCGAACCGAGATGGAGACGATTCAAAAGGAGCTGCCCAGCGGCATGGAGTCCCGCGTGGCTTACGACGCCACCAACTACATCACCAACGCCATCGAGGAGGTGCTCCATACTCTCGGGGATACCTTGTTGATCGTCGTGGTCGTCATCTTCCTGTTCCTGGGATCATTCCGCGCGGTGCTGATACCGGTTGTGGCCATACCGATCTCGCTGATCGGCGCCGTGTTCCTGATGCAGGCCTTTGGCTTTACCGTCAACCTGTTGACCATGCTGGCGGTGGTGCTCTCGGTCGGTCTGGTGGTCGATGACGCCATCGTGGTGGTGGAAAACGTCGAGCGGCATCTAAGCGAGGGAAAATCGCCGCTGGAAGCGGCTTTGCTGGGCGCGCGCGAGCTGGTCGGGCCGATCGTCGCCATGACCGTCACCCTGGCGGCGGTTTATCTGCCCATCGGCCTGCAAGGGGGGCTGACCGGTTCGCTGTTTCGCGAGTTCGCCTTCACCCTGGCCGGTGCGGTAACCATCTCCGGCATCGTGGCCCTGACCCTGACGCCGGTCATGTCGTCAAGGCTGTTGAAGCCGGGTATGGAGGAATATGGCCTGGCCGGACGTATTTCCCGAAGCTTCAAGCGTTTCAGAAACGTCTACGTGAGCTTGCTCGACCGCACCTTAAATGCCCGACCGGCGGTTTACACGGTCTGGATCGTGATCAGCCTGCTGACCATTCCCCTGTTCACCATGTCGGCCAAGGAGCTGGCTCCGGTCGAGGATCAGGGGGTTATTTTCGGCATCGTCGACGCCGCCGCCAACTCGACCATCGACCAGACCAGCCGTTTCGCCGCGGAGGTCAACAAAGTCTTTCTGAGCATTCCCGAGACCAATTTTACCTTCCAGCTCACCATGCCAAATTCAGGTTTCAGCGGCATGCAGGTCAAACCGTGGAACGAGCGAAAGCGTAGCGTCTTTCAGATCATGCCGGAGGTACAGCAGAAACTGCAGCAGGTTCCCGGCATACAGGTCTTCCCGGTGACACCACCGGCGTTGCCCGGCGGGGGACAGTTTCCGGTGGAATTCATTCTGGCCTCCACGGCCGACGCTCCGCAGATTCTGGAATTTGCCCAAAAATTGCAGATGAAGGCCATGCAAAGCGGCATGTTCGCCTTCCCGCCGCTGATCGACGTAAAGATTGACCAGCCCCAGTCCCAATTCGTCATGGATCGTGACAAGGTCGCGGCCCTGGGCCTCACTCTCGGACAGGTCGGCGGCGATCTGAGCGCCATGGTGGGAGGCAACTTCGTCAACCGCTTCGACATCTCCGGCCGCAGCTACAAGGTCATTCCCCAGATTCAGCGAGTCGGCCGCCTCAATCCGGACCAGCTCAAGGATATCTTCGTCACCGGTCCCAAGGGCAAGCTGATCCCGCTCAGCACCATCGCCACCCTGCGTGACTCGGTCGTGGCGCGCTCTCTCAACCGCTTCCAGCAGTTGAACGCGGTCAAGATCAGCGGTGTGGCTATTCGCCCGCTGGACGAAGCGTTGTGCTACCTCGAGGACGAGGCGGCCAAAATTCTGCCCGAGGGTTATAAACTGGACTACACCGGGGAGTCGCGCCAACTGCGCACCGAGGGGAATAAATTCCTTCCCGCGTTCGGGCTGGCCGTTATCCTGATATTCCTGGTGTTGGCAGCACAGTTCAACAGTTTCCGCGACCCCTTCGTGATCCTGGCCGGCTCGGTTCCGCTGGCCATGTTCGGCGCGCTGATCTTCACCTTCCTGAAAATGCCCGATCCCAATCTCCCATTCTGGACCCAGGGCTGGACCACCACGCTCAACATCTACTCCCAGGTAGGCTTGGTAACCCTGGTGGGTCTGGTGTCCAAGAACGGCATCCTGATCGTTGAATTCGCCAACCACCTGCAGCTCCAGGGACTCTCCAAGCTGGAGGCGGTGCGTGAATCCGCCACGATCCGTCTGAGGCCGATCCTGATGACAACGGCCGCCACAATCGCCGGCCATTTCCCGCTGACCCTAGTCACCGGCGCGGGAGCCGCCGCTCGAAATTCCATCGGTCTGGTGCTGGTGGGGGGTATGTTCATCGGCACACTCTTCACCTTGTTTGTCGTCCCGTCCATCTACATGCTCATCGCCCGCGACCACGGCAAGGACCGCGAGTAATGCAAAGGGGTCAGACCTACACTTTTGACACTGTTGTGTGAAGAGTGTAGGTCTCCCCTAAAACACCAATGGGGACAATCTATCATGGGTATGCGCACGATATACACGATAATTGGCGCCCCGTGACGTAGACGTTCCCGCCGGCGTCCACGGCTATCGCGGTGGCTTCTGAAAACTCATTATAACCGTTGCCGCTTTTCGCCCACTTCTTGTTTCCGTTTGTGTCGTACTTGACAAGAGCAACACCCCCATTTCCATGGTCCGCAACATAAACGTTCGCGCTCTTATCCAAGGCAAGGGCGTTGACGCCGGCCTTACCGTACCCATCGTAGCGCCTCACCCATTCTTTGTTTCCATTGGTGTCGTACTTGATGGTGGCGTAGTCCATCCTTGTAGGAGTCCCATATGAATAACCGGTAACATAGACGTTCCCGGCGGCGTCCACGGCAACGGCGGCCAGCCGGTCTTGTCAGTGAGCGAGACCGGCGTAGGTTGCCTTCCAACACCCGACCTTGATGGTCATATATTCATTCTGTGATCCAGACTTCGTTAGAATGCCCGTGGTGTAAATATTCGAACTGCCGTTCACGGTCATGGCGGTCACCCAACCTGCGTCATAGTCGCCTTTCCAACTATATTTCCCCGTCCTTAAGATGATTTTGTCTTCCCAATGCCTTTCCAAGAATTTAGACACGGCAGTTTTGAATAGCTGACTACGATTCATTCCAAATCGCTTGGCGATCTATTCGACTTCGGCGAAAATCTCTTCCGGTATGGAAATGGCGGTTCTTAAAGTCTTCATAGTATATTTTGGGGTCAGGTCTTGCAATATGATATCTGGTGGAGTATGGTCGGAACATGACAAAATCATACACCGCCAGATATCATATCGCAAGACCTGACCCCAACTCCCAAAGCAGTGGCGTGCGCACTCAGTTTCTGAAGCGCATGGTTGAGCTTGTTGACCTTACTCAAAAACCAATCCAGTTGCTCTACGATCCGCCATACCACAGTAAATACTTCGCTCACCAAAAGAGCGATGAAGGAAGTCGAGAAAAGGCTACAGCGAAATCCCCTCTTGCCCAAGTGGGACATACTCATTCAACCTACATGACTGGTAATTTCGATGGCTCTTTCCGGGTTTCCGAGTGCTCATTTGAAGTTTTACGTTGTAACACATTGCTATTGGTAGTGAAACTCTCAAAATGGATTACCAGGATGCCTGGGCTTTAGATTCCTTTGGAACAACAAAGGGTTGAGCGGTGCATGACAAGACCGGCACCCGAAAACCCGGAAAGAGCCATTTCGATTATATGGAAATTACCTTGGTTTCGGCTTCCGGTTTCGTCTCCGCAGATCCAGAAGGAAATGTCTATGTAGATTACCAAACATCGGGCGCGGGGACTTTAGATATTTGGATAGCGGTCTCAGCTTTTCATATTTAGACTCGCTCAACAAAAAACTTCAACAAGGATGATGTAGATGAAAAAGTGCAATAATTTCATAATCTACAGTTGGCTTTGTTTCTTTTGGTTCTCGCTCTTTCCGGGGATGGCAGGACCGCTTTTCGCCTACACCCAGGACGCGAACGAGTACCCAACCATCGGCACCATTCCGTCCGCCTTCGACCAGACCTTTGAAGATTGGGCGAGAAAAGATTCGGCACTCAAGGATCAGAAGGGAAAGCCGCAGCCTGGCGTTCTCGAAGGTGGTCTGGGAGCTGCCAGCGCAAATCTCACGCATTCCATCCCCCAAAGCAAAGCATGGGTAAATGGTGTTTTTGTCGACACGACAACGGCAAAAAACCACACCTACACCGCTTCCAAGACGACCTATGTCTTCTTGAACAACGTCCTCTCCAAGACCACAGAGTGGAATATTCCCAATTGTGGAACGGGCGGCTCTGTCGTACGGGATGGCTACTACATCTTTTGCGAAAAAACTGCGGGTTATGCGATTCCGAGTACATCCTATTACACTCCTGACCTGATCCCCCTCATGCAGGTCAACACGTCGGGAACGGCCATAACGTCCGTTGCCGATCTCCGGGCCGGGGGCGCCATCAATTCCGATTATTACGGCAATACCCCTTTGGATGCCGCAAACATCGGAACGACCGGTAAAATGCCGGAAGGCACGATGGTAATCAGTCATCAGGTCTTTGCCCCTTCGGGCACCACCAACAGTACCGATATCGACCAGGATGTTCGTGTCGAACGCGGTGGTCTCATTTCCTTTTACGACGTCACAAGGACTCTCACGTTCAAAGGACAATTCGAGGCGGGAAATTATCCGGTTTTTGATTTTATTTATATCACCACCGCCACCACCAACGCCACTCACCAGATCGCTTTCAAGGGCGGGACTGTAGTCAATCCCGTTTGGTTCGGCCTCAAGGCAAACGACACTACCGCTGGTGATTCAAACCGCCGAGCCCTGCAATTTGCAGCTCTTTCAATCAGCGATGATGGAGGAGTCATCGAAATTCCAGCCGGTTTCTACTACATCAACATCAATTCCGCAGACGACTACATCCCCCTCAAACACGACAACACAACCATTCGGGGCGCGGAAGGGGGCGGGACATCCCTCTATATCACTGGTGGAGATTTCGACTTTCTGGTCGGAAATCCCGACGCCACTCCAACCGGTGAAAATCTTCGGAACAAGATCTACGCCACGGAGCTGAGCATCAAGCACGACCAGGCTCTTGGCGCCGATGTCACAGGTCTCTCACCGTCAAACAACTATGTCGGAACCTGTTTCAGGATCAAAAACGCCCGCCAGGGGGAAGCGTCGAACCTACACATAGAACATTTCAAGAAGGGTATCGTTCTTCAGACCCGCGAGAATTTCTACATTTGGCGCAACTGGTTCTATGATTGTACGGAAGGTATTGCCGTCGATCCTTTCGGTCTGAACGCTGGTATCTCCACCCAGACCACCACCATCGAGAACAACCAGGAAGCTTCTTGCTACAAAGGTATCGCCATCAATACCGATTGGGCGGACTTCAGACTTCACAAAAACTCCTACGCTCTGGGAAATCACAACTACATCGGCGTCTACATGGTCACTGGAGACCGTGACAACGGTAGTAACGTCACCCTGCTCAACGAATCTTTTGAAAACGCAGGACCGACCGGTGTCCTCCTTTGGGTTCACAATGATACGAACTTGGCTGGACGTAATATCAACATTCGGGGCTGTAATTTTGGCTCCGGCCAGGGTACCGCCATTAAGCTCGAAGCGGCCAAAAACGTAAACATCTCGGAAAATATCTTCGCAACGTCACCGTCTTCGGGAGGGACGCTGTATGATGTGAGTCGCAACTGTCAGAACCTAACCTTTACGAACAACAAGCAGAGTGACGCAGAACCGAATGTTTGGAGACCGGGCAAGAACTATCAAGATGGAAAAGTCGTCTATCCCCCAAACCCAAGTTGGCTACACAGTGTGTACAAGATCTCGTTCAAAACCGGGCAGGCAGCTCCCGTCACTTCGTCAACGAATCCCTTTGTAGGTCATACAATCGAGGGAATGACGATTACCGATGACCAGTTGACCTGGCAGGCGGTAAGGTATACAAACGGGACAATCATAGCCAACAAATGGGTAGCTGATCACCTATATGCTATCAACGACATAGTCAGACCGACCGGTTATTACGAAGGTTATGGCTGGAAGATGACTAGCTGTGGGACCGGTGATTGTACATCGAACAAAAGCACCGAGCCACACTGGCCATACATAGTTGGAAACAAACTTTCTGGAGATGCCCTGGACGAGGCGGGATCAGCCATCACTTGGGTGCCCGTGCCCTACGATCCTCTTAAAGCTCCCGTTGTATGGAGCGCCGGACTTGCCGTCAGCACAGATCCGGTTATCCCTACCTACGTGTACGATCCGGCAGACGCCTCGGCAACTCAACGATACGTCATGTGGAAGGCCCTGATCAGGCCAACCCTTGGAAGCACCGAGCCGGCCTGGCCGACGCACTACAATGGTGGGAGTACGATTACAGACGGAACAGTTCTTTGGTCTCCCGCAGATTACAATTTGAGCTTGAGAAACGGCACAACCCGTCCTTCGTTGTGGCAAAAGGGGAAAACTTACGCTACGGGAGATTTTGTTTATCCTCAAACTTTCAACGGTTTCATGTACACAGCCGTACAAGGAGGGACTTCTGCTTCAATCGAGCCGAGCTGGCTTTCTCTCGCCATCCCCAACATGGATGACACTGCAACCACACCCAATGTGACGTGGATTCCCGTGGTACCATCTGATGGTGGTTACTACAAACGCTGGAGCCCAGGCATGCGGATCTACATCGGAGACCTGATCGCCCCGAGTTACAACCAGCACAGCTTGGTTTATAAGGCTTTTTTCAGAGAGGCCGCTGGTTCGACATCTCCATTCGGTACTGAATGGAATTTGAACAATTTGATGGGAAAGGTTTACACTGATAATGGAAAGCTCAAATGGGTTGCAGAACCCTATGACGCATCTGTGGTTGGAAGCAACACATGGGCATCAGGTCAATACTATGAAAGCGGACACTACGTAAAAGCCCCGGGAGACACGGCGCTGAAATACATGTACAAGGCCATCTATCCTTACGCGACTGAAACCTCAAGCGTAGAGACCGCAATGCCAGTCTTTCCGCTGACTGTCGGGAGTACGGTCATGGATGGAAACATTCAGTGGACCGCTCTAAACCCGTATGAATCGGACGATACCGACCAAGCGATCTACTCCAACGTAACGCATGTGTTTCCCTTTCCACTTACCGCAAATGCAAACTATGGGGCTTGTGCAAAGCTCAATGGCGCGATCCTTGCGATAGGAACCAGCGGTTCTTTCGACGTAGATGTCAGAAACTACTTCGGAGACACCGGAAGCGAGATTCCGATTTACCCCAGGCCGAAAGCTTACAAAATCGCACTTTCGGCAATGGATACCCTTTCGGGATCAGGAACGGCCGATGGCATTGCTTTATCGACCCAAACTGCCCCCTATGTCCGGGTAAAGCGTCACCCAAGGTCCTCAACACAGGTTGCCGGGACCATAAGTCTTAACGGTGAGGCAAACGCCAAATGGAAAACCTTGGAATGTACGGTGCCCTGTGACATTCGTGGCGGATTCGCCCTGGAGTATGCCGCTCTGGGAGATTTACGTGTCGATATCAAAATCATAGCAGCGTTCTACTAAACAGAACGCCCCCTAAACGCAAAAAGAACCCCACCCCTACAAGGGGTGGGGGTAAAAACATCACATCACGGAAGGCTCCTAATCAACGAACTGGCCAGACAGAAATGTCCCCATGGGCTTTTGTTTCTAGAGTGATCATTCCGTTACCTAAATCTATAATCCAAGCAAGGAATATATCGACCGAAGTCGACGACCAATATTGATGACCACTCATCATATTCAAAAACGCATCCCCTTCAGTCCATCGTCCCGTGCCAGCCGCATTGGACAAAGCAGGGCCACTGACCCCATAATCAACAAGACTATGCATCTCCCTCACATTGGGCAGCCGCCAATCCTTCGCAACCGAGCCATCGGTCAGCCCGCAGTACCCATCGGCCAGGTTGTTCGCCGCCGACATTGCATGACGAAAATCCCGATTATTATGGCCGGTCGTATCGCTCGCATAAAACTTCTCGCAGCCCGCATCTTTTAACCAAATAAGCCCCGTCAGGTTGTCCCTGACAATCCCGTTCCCATTATCCGTAAAGCGTGGGACCGGCCAGCCAACCCCCCTTCGCAGATAACCGTCATCCCTTCCGATGTAAGACGTAGTCACGCCGGTCTTGGGTACTCGAGCCCGCGGAGCTACCACCGTCTCCGGCTCCCAGTTCCCATAAATCGAACTGGAAAAACTTGCCTCATCGTCGACCGGGATCGCAGCCTCCCCCCCCCAAACAGAAGGAGAAACCGCAGAGAAAAACAACACGATTACAAAGAATCCCTTCCAGAAAGGTAACATTGTCTATTTCCTCCTGTTGAGAGTTTGAGTAATGAAACATTTCGAAACGCAATCAAGCATAGGGTGTTTAGTTCCAAGTGTCAACCAGAGGAGAATTTTAGTCTATTGATCCGCCGACTTGAATAAAACCGGATATCAATACGTAGGCGCGGGAGCAACAGGTTTCAACAGAAACAGGACATCACTCATTGGAGCCTCTACCATCGTTCCGGTGATGAGGGTCTGGCCGTTTTGTCATACTTGGCTTGGTTGTCGTGATTGCCATCCTGGCGGGCGTCAAAGCGCTGCAGATCGCGGCGATGATCAAACAGGGTGAATCGTTCGTTCCTCCACCCGAGACCGTGACTTCGGCCGTGGTCAAGGCTGATTCGTGGCCATCCGATCTGACGGCGGTCGGTTCGCTGACGGCGGTCCAGGGGGTCACCGTGGCAGCGGATTTGCCCGGCAAGGTGGAAAAGATCGCCTTTGAGCCGGGCTGCCAGGTGAAAAACGGCGATCTGCTGGTACACCAGGATACCTCATCGGAAGAGGCCCAGCTTCCGGGTGCCGTTGCCCAGTCGAAACAGGCTCACAGCGAGCTGCAGCGTGCAAAGAAATTGGTGGCGGAAAACATCATCTCCCAGTCCGATTACGATAAAGCCCAGTCTGCTTACGAGCAGGCCCTGGCACAGGTCAACAATATCCGCGCCACCATCAGCAAGAAAACGATTCGCGCCCCTTTCAGCGGCCGTCTGGGCATCCGCCAGGTAAACCTGGGGCAACTGCTCCGTGAAGGCGATCCCATCGTCACTCTGCAGACCCTTAGCCCGATTTTCGTGGATTTCAGCCTGCCCCAGCAGCAGCTTGCCCAGTTGAAAACCGGACAGCCCGTGCGGGTGAGCTGTGACGCTCTGCCCGGAGATGCGATCGAAGGGAAGATAACGGCCATCAATCCTCTGGTGGATAGTGAAACCCGCAATATCAAAATCCAGGC
>Ga0074199_1000464_pt1 | contig 63157 bp, 48 predicted proteins | sample EPASupsiteSAE347_FD_64528 | JGI IMG/M metagenome (GOLD analysis project Ga0074199, IMG submission 64528) | Bioremediated contaminated groundwater from EPA Superfund site, New Mexico - Sample SAE3-47 | ecosystem: Environmental > Aquatic > Deep subsurface > Groundwater > Contaminated ... | reverse complement strand
CGAAACGACAGGTCGGGATTCATGACCGGATCCCACAAGTCCAAACCCACGCAAAACACCGCTAATTGATTCCCTCCCATAAAGACTGTTCTCCATGGATAATACCGATGATAAATCTCGCTGCCATGACTGCGATAGCCGCCATACCATCCAAACCCCACCATGGCGCCCGGACAACTGAAATCGGTTACCATGTGCGCTATTGACGGACGATAATAGGGATTATTCCATTGGATGGTCTGCATCATTTTCCACATATCACAACTTTGAAAACCATAACTGTTAATCCGGGTGTCACTGCCCTCATACCCGATCTTGGCGTTCGGAACCACCGCCTTGATCGTGTCTTCAGCAAACTTGAACATGCCGGCCCATGTGCTCTCCATGCACATCCGGAAATCCACCCACAACGGTCCAAGCTCCGGCCTGGCCTTGACCTCATCAATCGTTACCGGCTGAACCTGCGCAAACGATGTGTATGCGCTTCCATATTCCTTATTAAGTTTGTCTATTGACCCGTATTGGGTTTGCAAATAGGCATGAAATCGCGGAACGCAGTTGGAACAAAAACACAATTCATAAGGGCCGTTAACAAATCTGTCTTCATCCCCCATTGAAAATTCGCGGGCGGACAACGGTTTCACCACCTCCGCTGTATTGGTCAATATAGCCGCTTCCCGGCGCAGATAAACCGGGTCATTCAAGCAGGGCATTCTGACGTGGTCATCCTTTGTGCGCATGGCGATGTCCTTCTCCCCCGCGGTTTTTTTGTCATACCAACAAGTTGTATAAGGTATTAAATATAAGTTGTTCTCCGCACAAGCTTCATACTGTATTCTTTGCCGTTCCGTGGCTCCGGTGTCTTTTATAAAATTCCAGATTAAGCAGGAATCAAACCCGGCTTTATTTACCACGGAATAGAAGATATTCTCCAGATATCCGCGAGGTTGGTTTAACCACCCGAACAAGCGAATATCATTTTGGGGGTAGTTGTTCCAATATGAGAACCTTTGTTTCTTTTTGTCCACGATATCGTTCGTCTTGTCGTCAACCAGCTCCACGCACGCGTACTGCATGATTGACCGCGGCATGGTTGCCGGCAGTTCAAATCCGGCCGTCTGCCGGCCCCTGGCCGGAACCGCGCCGACCGCAACATCCGTTTTGGCCGTGATCCTGTCCAATGTATCCCTCTGCCGCGCGATAACGCGCACATTGACCGCCTCATCAGTCTCATTAACGATCGTTATCGTTCCTTTCGCCGGTTCCCGCACCCCATACGATTGTGCGCTTAATTCAATCTTATCAATGCGCACCCCGGATTCCAGGTCCAAACACATTGAGCCGCAATCTATGACTTTGCCTTTCCTTTTAACAAAGACATCCGCAAAATAGCGCCCGGCCGGCAGGGCGGCAAACTGCATGGAGAGCGTGTTGGTACCAACCTGCAGGCGCACCCGTTCTTTCCTGTTGGCAACTATATCCCCATCCTCGTTCCGGATCACGCATTCGCAATCAGCGGATATTTTCAACAAGCTGTTGACCGTAAAATCCAGTAAGAATCCGGCCAATCGCGATTGGCGGATATAATCCCGGCCGGATATTTGCGCGACCGGGGTCTTATTCCCGGCCTGCAGAAGCAGGCGGCAGATATAGGCCAGATAATAGTCATATTCTATCTGCCGTGAATCCAAGGACGGGGCGGGGGTAAGCCCCTGGCCGCCCGCGGTGTATATGCCGCGTAATGAATGTATTTTTCCCTTGCCGAACTGCGCGGTCTCAACGATTTTGTCCGTTGCTACGGTCATGGTCGGATAGTTTGAAATCGCCGGCAAGGCCTTGTAAGGCAACAGGCAGGGCATATCCATCCTGATTTTTCCGGCATTGGCCCGGGTCCAGTATTCATCGCCGCCATTGATATTGCCCACCAATGAAGTCCCGGTCTTGACCTGTTTCAGGATAAGGTATTTTATTCGCTTGGGCAATGAGGCCCAGTTGATGTTGGCCAGAACGATGACATCATATTTGCCGCCCAGCGCCTCTTCCATATCGGCAATCATTTTGTCGCGGCTAAAGGGCAGGAGCGTGGATGACCTTTCCCCCCAGAACATTGAAGGCGATTCCGTGGTCAGGACGGTATAGTCCAGATCCATTCTCTGTGCCAGTTCAATCACCTCGCGCACCCCCCCCCGGTAGGTAATGAACAAAGCCTTGACCGCGCCCCGGCTGTTGGGCTTGAACCATTCGCTATGCGGCGTTACGACTTCATTGGTGGGAACAAGCCACCGCGCATAATCACAGGACGCGCCCTGCGCATTCGCGCACAACAACATGCCGACAACCAACGCCTGGATAATTTTCATCTTTTATTCCTCCATTATATTGCCTAACCTCGAAAAAAATCAAGTCATCGCGCCTGCTGTATTCCGTGACAGCATTGCCTGTCACGGATGCGAGGCCAGATACTCGTTGTATCGTCGATATAATCCATGTGCCTGGTGATAACAGGAATTAGGACTCAGAAAGTGAGAAAACTCAAAGGTAATGGCATTCTCATAACCGGCTTTTTGCGCCGCTTTTAATTTGAGCAATAATTTCTCCCATTTGATGGGAAGAAATTTTATTGGCATCTCCCGGTCAAATGTCTCCGAATTGGTCCAGCACTTCAGCCCGTATTTGTCGGCCAGCTTCTTGTTAACGAACAAAAAATCTGACAGTTCGCCGAAATCAATATCGCCATCCTGAAACGCCACGATATCCACCGCGCCAGCAATCCCCTGCATGATGGCATTCCATTCCCTCTCGTGCTGTTCGGGACTGATGGTTTTGACGGCGCCGGAATTGCCGGTTGCCTTAACTGCATCAACAAACGGCGAAATTAATACTGGCAATCCGTTGGACAGATCTTTGCAATGTTTTCCCATGGAGGCATAAACGTCAAGAATGCCATAAATATTTCGACCCACCTCATGCGTCAAATACCATCCCTTGAAAGCCGGAAAATGGCCGTAGCGTTTCCAGGCCTCATCCACAACCCGCCGATTCAAATCTATTTCTTTCTGATGCAACCCCTGTACCCAGTATTTACCTGAATCGTATGTTCCGAAAAAGAATTCCATGCCATGTTTTTCCGCAAGTTCCAGGAACATTCTGACCAGATCGACGGACGGAATAAACGCGTTCTGTTCCTTCTGCAAAACATGCGAGTGATATGTCATCCATCTGTCCAGGCCGCAACGGATCATGATCACATGCTTGATGCCGATGGTCTTCATGGCTTCAAAATCACGATCCCATTCCGCTTTGCCCCAGTTCTGCGATGGAATGTCAGTGCTGATCTCATCCAAAAAAGTGCCGGTAATTTTCATTTGCATATTTCCCTTTATCTTTATTTTTTATACCAGAATATTACACGATGATCGGGCAATATGGTCAACCTCTTTGGCCGTGTTTTGACGCGGCCATCACTCCCCGTTGGGCGAATTTTGCGCTGGCTCGGCGCAAAGTTCAGATTATAACTTTTTTCCCAGCATGATTTCATCCACGCCTTTGATGTAATGGTCGCGGAGGAAGCCTTCGGGGATAAAGCCGTTTTTGATGTAATATATGAGCGCGCGGGTATTGTGCGCCGAGACGCACGTGCTGGCCTTGCGCATCTTCTTTTGCGTCCAGAATTTTTCCAATGCCTTCATTAGAAGAGTTCCAACCCCATGATGCAGGCAAGCCGGATCAATCCCCACCACTTCCAGCGTGCCCAGTCCGCACATGCTCGCCGAACCGCGGATGTAGCCCATTACTTTCCCCTGCTCCTCCGCCACGTAGGAAATCACCTGCCGGTCATTATCCCCGGCATGGCTGATTCGCCTCAGAGTTTCAGGTAAAAAGCACCGTTCCGTGGCCCGGTCCATTTTATCGCCCAGGAAGGAGCGAAACGCCTGATTCATTATGCGGGAAACTTCTTTGCTGTCCGCTGGTCTGAATTTTCTGATTTTCATGAAACACCTGCTCGGCGCTCGCCTATTGCCACGCGCATGTTCTTTCTCTCTTTATGCACTCAGTGACCTCTGTGAGAAACGCTTCCTTCTTCATTTATTCGTTACACATAAGTCCACGGCGAGGGATGTTCATAATATTCCACCGGGACATCCGGCAAATGCCGTTTCACCGCCTCATAACACACCCGCACCGCAATATTATCCGTGGCGGGATGATCGGTTTCTATCAATGCCAGGCCGCTATCCATCATAAAATTAGCGGCATAGGCGTCGCTCTCGCCGCCGATCACCGCGTCAACGCCAATATTGGCAAAATAATTGATCGAAGACATGTTCGTGAACAACATTTCACCTCCGGCCCCAATTCCCACCCGCTTGATTTTTTTGCGGGCATCGCCGATAATCCGGACGTGTTGCAGTTTCAGTTGTTTCTTTGTCTGATTGGCCAATCGCCCGAGCGAAAACGGTTCTTTCAAATCCCCGATCATGCCCGGCAGATAAAAACACGGATCTGGAGAGCCATAATCAAGCGTTGTCTTCATTTTTCGCAAACCAAAAACCTCCCGGTATCGTTCCACGACTCCGCGGACGCGCAGCATCCCCCCGTGCCAGTGATAGACAATCAAGGAATTGTTTTTCAGATAATTCTGCCGCGCCATATTGGCTTTCCAGTTGACGGCATCCTGAAGATAGGCGGGTTGGGGCAGGGTGTATTCGAAATCATAAAGAAACTCATGGGTAACCAGCATGTTACAGCCCTTGGCAGCGGCAAAGCGCACGGCCGCAAGCGTCGCCTTCCAAGTCACCACCACGCCGGTAACCTCCTGATCCGGGGCGCCGAACAGATACCCTTCATCGCCGTTCCTGATTCCCTGACTGAGATCCAAGGTCAAATCGCTTATTTCACGCGCTTCCATAATGTGTTGGACCTCCTATAATCAGTTAAGCCAAATATATTTTCCCGCGAAACACGCTAATTGGTGCTAATAAGGAACATTTCCCGCAATTTTTTCTGCGCAAAGCGCAAAAAAAATTGCGGGAAAACATTCGATTATTTTATTCCTTCTTTAGCGTCCATTTGCGTGATTAGCGGGCTATCTCTTTTTCAACATTTTTCCGCATGACTGGCGGACAATTAATTTCGGGCTCAGTTTTATTTTCTTGCTTACGTTTTTCCCCTGTATCAAATCCTCCAATAAATCCGCCGCGTTCATAATCTGCGCCTCTTCATCCGTGTCGCTTACCGTCAACGGCACCGGATACGCCGATACCGGCAGACGATTGCCCATGCCGACAACGGCAAAATCTTTTGGAACGCGGTACCCCAGCGCCAAAAGTTTTTTCATTACCCCTAAGGCCATGATTTCTTCCACGGCAATGACGGCGGTCGGCCGTTCTTTCAGATTGACGATTTGTTCGGCCGATATGCCGCCGCTTTCCTCGCCCCAGGGACCGGGAATCAGGCATGGCCGCCAAAGGCGGCAACTTTTTTCCGCTTTCGACCGGTAGGGCGAACCTTCAGGGTGAGCCGCTCTCCCGCCTGCAACGCTACCCAGCCCGCAGTCGCTACGCGCCAGCGTTGCGGGCGGGTGCGTAGCATTGCGGGCAGGTACATCGGACGGCTCGGCAGGGACGCCTCGCCCTACCTGTTGAGCAACATAGAAATTCCCATGCCTCAAATCATATTTTTCCATGACCGCGCGGTATCCAAGCGCCAGCAATTCGCCCGCCCTGTTCCCGGCCGGGCCGGTCAGCAATGCAATTTTTTTATGTCCTAAGTTGACAAGGTGCTCCGTCAACATCATCCCCGCCTCAAACATATCGGCGCAGACCGACGCGGTATTTTCATCGTTCGATTCGTCCCCCACAATCACCAGCGGCACATGATTTTGCTTAAGGAAAACGATATCCTCAACGCTGAGCGAGGTATAGGCGATCAATCCGGAGAAAAAATGACTCCTTATTTTTTCCTGAAAATCGGGATTTTCGCAAATACCGCCTTCGGCGGGATATTCATCAGCCACAAGGGAATAATGATTCGCGGCAAGTTTCCGCGTCAGATGCCGGATATGAAAGGCAATGCTTGGATATTCCCGGCTTGCGCCGCTGTCAAATATGTAGCCGATAATGTTTGTGGATTTTTGTTTTTTGGGTTTCACCACAAAAGTGCCTTTGCCGGGATAGGAAACGAGCAAACCTTCGGTGGCCAGACTAAGGATCGCCGAATTTACCGTGGTCTTGTTAATCGCGTACTTCCCGGCAAACGCGCGCACCGGAGGGATTCGATCCCCTGGTTTATAAACACCCTGCTTGATCTGGTCCCGCATAAAATCGCGGAATTCCTTTGATTTGCTTGTTCCGAGTATTTTTTTCATAAAGTAATCCAATATCGTCTTAATGTATGAGACATAATAGCTGGCAAAATAAAATATGCAAGATTTTTTTAATTATTTTTGTAACCCCTCAGTTTTGAGGATAGGTTGTGAACTTCAATGCTGTCATTCCCGCCCGCCTGCATCGCTATGCGAAGCATTGCGGGCAGGCGAAAGCGGGAATCCAGCATTTCCGCCACGGGCGGATCTGCCTGCGGCATGAAATTTTTTATGGATTCCCGACCTCGCCATGCGCAAGGCGTGGCAAGTCGGGAATGACAATCAGCCCTCATAACTGAGGCATTGCTTATTTTTCTTGTCCAGGCCGCTACCGGAAAACGGTGCGAATACCGGGCGCAACAAGAGTCGGCCCAGTAATAACCCTTGCTCATCCGGCGCTCAAGGCCGGGCTTGAGGCAAATGCCTGGAAAAGCGGTGCGCGTTTCCAGGTCTTTGAGAGCGTTGTGCTTTCAATTGGCGGGGAGAAATAATCGTCATTGACACGCCACCGGCAATAATTCACAAATATCCGGTTTAATGAAACCCGTAGATTGTGCCGCCGTAGATGCCTTCAAAGGCGCCCATATCAACCGTCCTGTAACGGATACGCTGTCTGCCGTCCAGATCAACAGTATTCGTCATCCAGCTCTGATTCACCCCGGCATTGACACACGGTGAATTATCGTTCAAACGATAGTTGCCGGACAAATTGACCAGGCTGGGATCATTCGTGATATTACGGGTGCCATCAACCGCCGGAATCACGCAGGAATAATGCAAGCCCGTATTTCCCGCCGTGTTGGTAAAATTGGCCGACGAGGGCGCGGTATTGAAATAAATGATGTTGTTCGTGCCGCTCCCAACATCCTTGATATAAAGGCCGCCACCCGATACGCCGGCGTAATTACTCACTATCGTGCAACTCTCAACACTGCCGTTGGTGAGATATACTCCGCCGCCAATTTGTCCAATTGTTCCGGTGGCCTTATTCTGCGCAATCAAACAATTTTGAATTATTGCGGCGGATGTTGCATAAACCCCGCCCCCGGTGGTGGCCGAATGGTTTCCTATGATTGAACAGTTTTTTATCAATCCGCTCGTCAATTCCACCCCGCCGCCACCGCCATTTGCATATCTCCCGTTTATTACGTTGTTTGATATGATTGAGCAGTTCAAAATCTTATTGGCTGTGCTGCCATCAAGCCCAAATCCGCCGCCGCTCGTGTAATGGGTGTTATTTATGGCAATACAATTTGAAATTATACAATTGTTTCCTCGAATATAACAGGCCCCGCCAGCGCCGGCATAGGGATCATCGCAGACGTTTCCATAAAAATAACTCCCTTCAACCCTTATGCCCGACGTGGCCTCGCTTTCTGGCACCGATACTCCGCCGCCGCTGACATACGCATAATTATTGCTGAAAATACAATTGGTTATAATACTGCCATTGCCGCTGGCGCTGATATAAACGCTGCCGCGGCCGCTAGTTCCAGATACATATGCATTGCTATTTCTCACAAACGTGCAATTTATTATGGAAACTCCTCCCGCCGTGACGGAGACTATCCCGGTCTTACCAAGTATATAAAAGTTTGTTACTGTGAAGCCGTCAAATACCGAATTAGCGGCGCTGAAAACAGCACATCTGTTGGAAATGGTCGGGGTTTGCCCGGACAATATCGTCACGCTCCGCCCATTGACGCTTTGCAACGTCAGGGCGTTGGTGATATTGATGACGTTGGTCGGATAATACGTGCCGTTCGTCACCCATACCACTCTTGAAGCAGGATTGGTCATGGCGGCATTCACCACGTCAATAATGTTTGTGCCGGCCGTGGCCCAGTTGGTGTATGGGTCAGCCGCCCCGGTCCAGCCGGGCGTTCCATTCGTTACCACATAATGCGTGGCGGCGGAACAATATCCCGATATGCAACAAATCAATCCGATAATTATACGTTTATGCATTTTTTTTTCACCTTCATGTTTGCGTTCATTATACCTATGCCTATTTACAATCAAGTCTATTTTAAGCCGGTAGCCGCCTACCCCAGTGCCAGCCCGGCAGAAGGATAGACCCCCTGCACACCGTTTAGGCCGGTCTCCACAAACATATCCAAGATGGGATAGGTATATTCCGATAATACGTCATGATGAAGAACGATATGGCGCGCTCCTTTCGATTTCCAGTAAGCAAACATGCGTTTGTAAGGTTCCAGTAATAGTTTTTCAAAGATGGCCGGACTGATTAACGGCCCGGTGTTTATGCTGAAATCGTCATAAACCCAGATGGCGGTGTCCCATGTGTTGGTCAGGGTCAGCATCCGTTCACGCAGCGCCGAGAGAAACGCTTCCATTTTCCAGATAAGGTCACGGCAAAACGATTCATCTTCGAGCAGATCCATCATAAAAGGAACTTCCCCGCGCAACCACGTACAAGCCTGATAAAGACCCATGACGCCGGTAACCGGCGCAAAGCGGTGGTCGGTCGGTCTTTTGTTAAACGACTCGTCACAACGCGGCAACGGAAGATCGTTGGAATGATTGCCAAATAACTGTTCAAGATCCTGTTTATTCTGAAGGGCGGTCTTCATACTTACGTGCTTTCGCAGTCGGCCCCACGTGTCCCTCGAATAGCAATCGTTTTCGGCGATTTTTTGGGAGCTGGCTTGGCGCCACAACGGGCCGTCCTGATTGGTGAACAATCCGGAAATATCGATCCGATAATATTCACCAATATTCCTCGGGGTCGCGCTTCCTTTGGCCTGCCGCCACGAATCGCGAAAACTCGGGAAGAAAATATCGTATCGCGGTAAGCGATCCGGACGTTGATGATTCAAGGCTGCGACAACACGTTCTCTTGGATTCATTTTAGACTTTCGCTAATGCCAGCATGCGCTCGTTTGGGACTTTGAACTTAAACGTCAGCTCATTTTTATCCTTAATTCCCTTTGACGTCTTGCCCGAGATCAAATCCGTCAATGTTTGAGACCGCAAATAATCCCTGGGCATTTTAATAGTTACTGTTTCAGCTTTTGATTCGCAAAACACAAAGAATACGCGTTTATCCCCGCTTGTTCCCTCACGCAGATAAACATCTCCTTTGCTGTCAGCGACAGCTTCCGTCCTGCGGCAGAATCCGGAACGGAAGCAAATCGTTTCCAATAAATCTTCCAGTCCACGGCCGCGTTTTCTGAAATACGTCTCGCCCAGATACGTTCCGAGCAGAATAACCCGGCCTTTTCCCAGCGCCACTTCACCGGCCAGGGTTTCTTGGCCGTATTTGGCCCATGTTTCCCCGCGATCAAACAGACAAGGCGTTACCCATTGCGACCCGGTCAAATCAAAGCGCCGCTTATCGGCAACAACCTGAATTTTCATGGTTTCCTTGGCGATGGTCCGGCGCCCGGCTTCGCGAATGCCCATTTTGTCCAAGAACCGTTTTTCCGGATAACGATAAATGCCGCATGAATCAAACGCCCCGCATTCCGATTCCACCACCAATGTCCCGCCGCCGGAAACATAATCAATCAGCTTTTTCTCCGTCTTTTCATCCGTCACCAGCGCGCGCGGCATGAACAGGACTTTCAACCGTTTCAATTCGTCTAAATGTTCTTCTTCCATCATCTCAAACGGAATATTTTTACGGATCAATGCCTTGCCATATCCCAACACCGCATTCATATACGTTTGGCCGCTTTTGTTGTTGCACCAATGCAGATAGGCGGATTGCGGACTGAAATATATGCCTATCTCCGGACGTTCCGGACGATATTTATCCCAAATATTCTTATGTTTTTCCAATACACCTTCGGTGGACTTAAAGGCCGCCAGCCGTTCCGCGGCATAACCGTCAAAACCAGAAATGCCGAATCCACCGGCCTCTATGGTAAAAACCTCATCCTTCCAACACCAGAAGAGAATTGCTTCCGCGCCAGCCGCCATTCCATTCCAGAGCCAATGCTGTTGCTCAACAGCCCGAACCGGTTCATGCTTCGCAAATCCCCACGCCGCGCGGCCACCCTGCAACTCACTCAACCAAAGACGCTTATTGCCGGCCGCGGAACGGATGATTTCCATGATCACCGCGAAATCGGTTCTGTCATGTCCGGACGATTTCGGAAAACTTGAACAACCGATCCCATCCAGACAGGAAGCCAGGGTCCAATCATTACCGCGATCTATGGGTGTAGTGACGTGTCCATTGTGCTCCTCTCCGCAATAATACAAACTGGGAGCTCCGCCATGCATGGTAACCGGATGAACGGGATCAATCACCTTTATCGTCTCGTACCGTTTACGACCATGCTCATTCGCCCGCGCGGTAAGAAAATGCTGAAAGGCCATTGCCTCCGTAAACGGCCTGTTTGCCGCCCACCCCGGCGACACGTCCTCCCAGCTGGCGTAACGCCTCTGCCAGGCCTGATTCAATCCGTCCAGACCGCCGTATTTCTCCCCCAGCCATTCCCGGAAATATTTCAAAGTATGCCCGCAAAAGCATACCAGCCCCTGGGCGTGCACGTTCCAGCGCAACTCATTCCACGCGTCCCAGCCATATAAATTAGGCGCATCCTTGTAACGACCAGCCACTGCGCGAAAAAAGGCTTGCATCCGTTCCCAGACGTCCGGATTGTCAAAACAGCCCCCCGGACTGATCCCAAAATGACATTCAGTACGGTTGGTTGAAACTATTTTTTGCCCGAGATGATTCAACATTTCCGAGTCCGGGATCTCGCGGTGAATCCAGAGCGGCTGGACTTCCGCAATCGCGCTCAAGACAACTTTGAGTCCGGCTTCGTTTGCCAGCTCAATGAGCCGGTCATAGTCGGCAAAATTAAATTGCCCCGGCTGGGCTTCAACCCATCCCCACAGAATCCACAATTGAAGCGTATTGAAACCGGCGGCGCGGACGTTCTTCAAATCATCTTTCCAGTAACGCTCATTCGGGAAAGGCGGCCGATAATATTGAACTCCAATCTGCATAATCAATTTCCTCCATAAAAACAACTGCAATGCATACAAACTGCTCGTCCAGCCTTATGCTCACGATGTCCGCACATCCTTGACCAGTTCCGTAGCACAGTATTGAGTTTGTCATACTCCGGCAAGACCGGATCAGCTTATCCGCATTTATTTTACCAATTCCATCCTTACCCAACCGGTTGTCTGTGTACTGCCGGCCAAGGACATTCTGTATGCTATCTGACAATGCGTTTTTTCCCCTGCCATGTCATTGTCATTCAATATTACATTTAAACCGATCGTATATCCTTCCACCGGCTCAAGGAATAGTCCTTCCCACGGTATAGCAAGCTCCATCTCATAACCTGAATCGGTCTTTCGCGTCGCAACCTTCAGTCGCTCAATTTTTTTCATACCGCTCACGGGGCTGTAAATATCTACCAAATGGCGTTCATCTGCTCCTATCAACAGCTTCAGATCGTCCGGGCCATAATAAGGCGCCGGCAATCCATCTCCCTCGCCTCCTCGTTTTGCCATGCCAATGTCATCAAGCATATTCAACGCTATCTCCACGCTGTCCCCGGTCCAGACCGATCCTTCCGGCGCATCATTTATTATTTTGTCGTCCATCACCTTCATGGCAATATATAAATATTTCTCGTCCCACTTAACATCAAATAAACCGCTTATATCTTTTTCTCCCTTGTTTGCCCCATAGGTTATATTACTAAAAGGTATCGCCTGCGCCTTGCCAAAATCCCATTCCTGAAGGTTGCCGTCCACTTTCACAGTCTCGTCCACTTTAACTTTGGAACAAACAAGTTCTACCTTTTCCGGTCTCAGCTTAGTGTCTCCCGCTCTCAAGTAAGCCCGTGAAAGTTGTATATAGCCAAGTCCCTCCTTAACGTCCATGTGGGTGCCAATGGATAACCCCGCCATCCTTAATACGTTAAGCCGGGCCTTGGTTGCCACGTCCAAATCACTTCGCTCTATCTCATTCTTGATTTCTTCCGCGAGTTTAACGAGATTCTGTTCTCCAAGTTTCTTTTCCGACTTCAACAGGCTCAACCGCACCGTTTTCATGTCTGCATCCATCGCGTCTATCCGATCATACCTTTTATTGGTTATATCGTCTTTTATCCGCGTAAGCATCTCATTTATCTTTGTTGAAAGATGCGTTTTCCCCTTCATCGTTTCGAGATCCCGCACCAGAAACCTGAACCGCACTTTCGCCCCCTTGTCCTTTTCATCTTTCTCCGCCGTCCCTTTACATTTTCCGAGCCAGAGCACGGTTCCTTCTCCCCCCGCCAATTTCCGTTCAAAAAACGTCAATCCATTCTCTATCTGCGCCCTGATTGGTACGCCATTGCCTATGCCCAGGTCTACCACGGTCAGATATTCTCCGTTGAGCGCTATCAGCGGCTTGCATTCCTTATCCGAAACAAGATTAACCAGGCATAAATACCTGTTTCCTTGACCGTCTTCCCTTAACACCGGTTCCACCAGTTCTTCGTCGCACATCACATCCTGGATAGGTTGGGACTCCCTTATCCATCCAAAAAGAATTTCCTTGAACCCTTCGTTTTCCCTGAACGGCGCCAAGCTCATATACACTTTGCCTTTGCCATACCGGGCGGCAAAAATTGCGGGACTGTTATCGTCAAACCTGGCCAATATTTCAACGCTGGGATTCTCCTTCCATTGATTTACACAATAAAATTCCTTCTCCTTTAAATCTATTTCAAGTCCCGTCCCTTTGATGCTTTTAATCCCCTTCTTTTTCCCCAGCCCTTCTATCCCGAAAAACTCCCGGTTCATTCGGCCGTTATAAAATCCAAATTTATCATACGCCCCTCCGGGGCCCGATAAAATCAATGTCCCTCCTTCCTTTACCCAAGGGATCAGTTTCTCCACTACCCCGTCTTCAAGCCGCGGCAAGTATAGGATCAGTGCCTTATAATCGGAGAGTTTTTCCAAACCATCCGCAATCCATTGGTCTGCAATAATAAATGGAGCAAGATGTTCCTTGAACAACCATTGATCCACCACAATGTTTTCTTTGGCGCTCGAATGATGAGTATCAATTGCGCCTATCTTAGGATTGCAAACCCTGGTCCCCGCGTAAGCCTTGCTCAATCGGTTCCATTTATCCTTCATCCATGGAATATTCCCAGAAAACCACCTGATTGTGCTCATGTTCATCTCATTCGCCAAGACATTGTCCGTAGGACAATCTGATGGTCCTGTATTAAACACCAGCACGCCCGACACTCCCCATGCCGTCTGCTGCCAAAATCCCATCTCGCTTATATTGCGCAGGACAAAAGGATCTACCGCTCCCGCGTATCTTCCTTCGTCGCCGACGATATTGAACTCCTGGTTAAAGAATGGTTTCCCACTCAATCTGTTTGCGCTATAATATTGCCTATAATAGTATTGTTCGTTATGTTGCATGCCGAATCCGCCCCCATGGCATCCGATACTATCTATATCAAAGGGGTTGTAGGGACCATGGTAAGCACTCAGATTCCCCACTAAATGATTCGGGTCTCCCTTTTTATAAGACTCCACCATTGTTCTAATCAAATCCATCCATGAATCACCCCTGAATTTCTGAAATTCATAGATCAAAGGCGACGTCCACGTGACATTCTCTATTCCTTCGGGCGGTTCGATCTCATTAAAATCCTTATATTGCGCATGCCAACGTTGATTGAGGTTTTCCAGTGTCCGGTATTTATCTTGCAGATATTCCCGGAACCTCTTCTTGGCTATCGGGTCATACCCATCATATGATGTCGCTATCGTATCGTGGCTTGCTCCAACCGCCGCCACGTTATTATATGCTTCGCCCAGGAACATTGCATAAAAGACATAAGGACTATCTTTCACATACTTCCCCAATTCATAAGCGCTCTCAGCCCAGAGCGTTTTTATTACAGGATGATAGATGTTTCCGCCCTTCCGGCCGATTGTACCGTTACAGGCTTGCGGATAGATCTCGTCGCCGTACTTTTTCTTAAACCATTCCGGTAAGTATTTTGTAACCCATCCGGCGTACACCGGGTACAACGTCGTCCTCTGGCCGTATATCCTGCCATTTCGTTCAAGCCTTTCGCCTGCTTTGGAAAAATCGTACTTGCCTTCCGATACGCTTGTTTGATCGAGATAAAAACCATAGGTAAAACTCCGATTAAATTCCTGGCCTAATACCTGCAAACACTTTGTAATAGCCCCCCCGTAACCCCCGCCTCCATCCCATGGAAAACCGACAAAGAATCTTTTGCCGAATAATTCCCTGGGAACCACCTTATCCATCGGCAAAGGCGTTGTCTTGCCGTACTCAAAATTGAAATCGTTGAATGAGGGTTCCTTAGTCCTTGCCGCCTGATCGAGTCTTCCGAGGTCGGCCGCTATCTCTGCCCTTAATTTGCCAATGTCTTCTTCAATGGCCTTTGCATACTTCAAATATGCATTTATTTTTTTATCCTTAAGTTCCCGATCGCCAAGCAGATACTTAACTCTGACATCATAATACAGTTCTTTGTATGACTTGTATAAATCCTGTATCGCACGGTTTATTTCAACTGTTTTCCACTTCAACGGCCTGATATTTTCTTCCGCCCCCAAAAGCTCCCGCCCTCTTTGCAATTGCCGAAGCTCATCGCGCAAGTACGCCTCTCTGACAACAGACTCGGCATATATCCCGGATGCATCCGCCATCTGGTCTCTCAAAAACGCTGCCGCTTCCTTCGCACCGTCTTCGGAAAATTTCCTGATGATAATTTTAGCAAGGTAGACATCCGCTGCTCCATCTGCCGCGGGACACCATATCTTTAGGTCCGCTCCTTGAATGCCATTCGCAAACGCCGCGTTGGGTAAAAAAAACATATCTGTTCTCCACTCTAGATTGTTAAATATAAATATCCTTCTAAGGGTAACCGGTTCCGTTTCAAGTTTTCTGCAACCTTCTTGATATTGAATGGAGTAGGACTGAGGGGCCGTCGTGCCAGTTATATCAAAATATTCCATTATGACCGCCGCGGACGCCCCTTTTTCAGGAATGAATCCATCCTGCACGTCAAGATAGATATCTTTCGTTTTTACATTCTCCCGGGTTGTTATGCGCAGGCATTTCTTGCCGTCTTTTACAGCGGATATGGCCTTACCGCCTGCGCGTGAAAGTTTAAGGCCTCTCTCCCGGCCGTTTGAAAAATCAATCCATACAATGTCATCCCGCGTTGGAAGCGAATCAACGGGCATCGGAACTTCTTTTGCCAACTGCTCCCGGGGAACAAACTCAAGGTCATCAAGATAGGCCGTGAAGTTTCCGTCAACATAAATCCATATTGTACTTAATTGCGTCCATTCCATGCCCGGCCGTCGTTTAAATTCATCCCTGTGGATTGTTATCCTCTTCCAACCCTTTCCTACGGCAATCGGAATCGCCTCCGAGTAGTCAAACGCGGGCTCCCATTTATTATTGGACAGGCTGACAATCGAAATCTTTCCCGCGCCGGAAACGCAGTTGTACCAGAACGAAAACGTGTCGATTTCTTCAGTAAGTTTTACCGACCCGGGAATCAGCTTCGCTATCTGGGCGTAGCCTCCGACACGCTTACACGGCCACGCTTCAAACTTTAAACTCTGCTTTTCGCCACGTGCAAACTGCGGATCTTTATTCAACGTGATCTGAGCCAAAGGCGCTTCACATTTACGACCCTTTCCATCTGCCCAATACATGCTGAGGCATTGCCAGCCTTTTAAATCTCCCTGTTCAAAATCATCCACCATCTCTGCATGTATTGCGCTTGCGGCCATCGCCGACAGCAACATCCCTAATAAAAATCTGGCCATCATCACAACACCTCCTGCTCGTGCATCTATTTCCTGAATCCGTGTCAGGAAATTACGTCATTCGTCTTAAATCCTGTCTTTACACATTTGCTAAACCATGGACAAAACGTTTCATCCTCTTTGTTCGCAACCACCGTCACCGCTGACGTTCCAACCAGCGCGGCGCCATTCGTCCCGGCCAGCGCGACAAGATTACAACCGGCAAATAACACTATCCATAACAATATCTTCATGACTGTGTCTCCTCCTTTTTCGGCTCGATTTATGAATTGACTTTTAATTACCTATAACGCACCGGTTTCATTCCGATCCAAGCGATTGGCGTAAACGACGTCCACAAGTTGCATGGTTTTTACGGCATCTGTCAAATTATTATGCGGAAGACAACGTGATTTGACGGCGTCAATGAAAGCGCGCGCCATGGCGCTAAATCCCTGATGCACATGCACGCTTTCACTGTCTGCCGCTTCGTAATTGGTCAGCATCCGATAAGGTTCTGCGCCATTATCAAGGTAAATCTCAGCGTCTTTGTCGGCATTTGCATAGGCACAACATCCGAGAGCATGAAATTCCATTGAGAATTTACGAGCGCCGCTTCTCCAGTTGGTTGAGAGTAGCCCCGTAACATCATTGTCAAATCGAACGATTGCATTGAAACAGCAATCATACCAGCAATCCAGCTTGCGTACGTCTGACATGACGTAAACAATGTTGCCGCCGCTATAATAGCGCAAGGCATCCACCGCATGAATGACGTCCGACGTGAGAATGTCAATGGCGCCACGATAATAGGGATGCTCCTCCGTCGGTGTAACATTCTTGTAATAGTTGACGACCAGTTGTGTCAGACGACCATGCCGCAGGACTTCCTGATAACACCGCTGAAACAAGGGGTGAAAACGCCGCTGAAATCCGACGGCGCTGATGATGTTCCGCCGAACCGCCAAACGCGCCAGATTTTCGGCTTGAAACGACGTAATCGCCGGCGGTTTCTCAATGAAAATATCAATGCCTCGGTCAATAATATCCATGGCCACATCAAACAGATGATGCGGAGGCATCAGGGCATAGACTGCTTGGGGTTTGGTTTCATCCAGCATTTGCCGGTAATCCTGATAGGCGCTGGGAATGCCGAACTTGGATGCGGTGGCCTGAAGTTTTCCCCGCTTCAGATCGCATAGCGCTACAAGTTCTACATCGTCAAATTCTTTGAGTGATGGATAATGCGCGTTATTCGCCATGTTTCCGGCGCCGATAAGTGCCACACGGACTTTATCATTTGAACCTGTACAAGATTTCCGTTCCATATTCTCCTTGTCCGATATTTAAGCGGTAACCGCTTTTAGATGTCCCTGGTTCGTGGCAAACACCATGACCTGTGTGCGATTTGTCGTGAATTGCTGAAGCCCCACAGGGGTTCCTCTAACTTTATCCTCATGGGTTACGGCGCCGGCGTTATTGAGCAATACCAAATCGCCGTTTTCACATCCCACGGCAATAACCGGAGTTGTTGCGCCGGTCCCGACAGCCTTGAGAACCATGGGCGGGTTTTGAAGCGTTGACGACCAAAGCAGTTCACATTGGCAATTCAACGCCATCACTTTTCCATTTGACAATGCCACAATTATTTCCTTTTTGCCGTCCCCGTCAATATCCCCAATATCCATGTCGCGAATCCCCCTGTTTTTTCGATTGCTTAGTGCTATGTTGCCGCAGTGGGGATTCACGGGGCCGAACTGGGCGTTGTATAACGGCTGGCCGTCAAACGAATTGTTATTATAGCCGCGTGTATCCCAGACCGTTACGCGGCAAAGTCTTCCGTTAACATCACTGATCAATTCCTTGGCTCCGTCACCATTAATATCATCATAAAAAATATGATGCCGGATAGTGCTGGCAAACCCACCGCAGTCCGGCGTATGGCCAATGGGTACTTCTGAAAATGCATAGCCTCCAAGACCTCCCCCCACGTGTTTAATGGACTGATTATCAACTATCGCAAGGCCGTGAGAATCGGCCGGTTCCCTGGCAATCAACAGATGGAGCGCGCCATCAATACGTTCAATAATGGAAAAGATAGATCCAGGCCCCCAAAATACCGGCATGCGTTTGATTAATTCCCCTTTTTCATTGATGATTTCAAGCGTACCGGCGCTTCCCACAAATGCCTGGCTTTCACCGTTTAAAAAAATCCCCGTATGAAGACCATGGATTCCGCCATGCCCCGGCGCTGATCTAAACCAATATTGCTTCGCCGCCTTGAATACAGCAGGGTCTTCACGGGACAAAAACGACCATTTCCGTTTTCCCTGATCATCAAAAGCGATGACCTGGTCATCACGACAGCCCGCAAGCAATAATTCGTGTTCTTTCCACCAGCAAAGCCTGTCAATGGCATGTTCCGTGCACAAGGTCCGTGCCTCAATGCCGTCCGGCTGATGGACATGGATGTTGTTTCCTGCGGCGACGGCGATGCGCGTTTCATTCCCCACGCCAAAGACAATCATATCCGAAATTGGCGCGTTGATATTTATTGAAAAGAGCGTTCGCGGGCTGGGCAATGAGACTTGCTTATGATGTGTTTCAGCAGTTGTTTGACCCGGCGCCGCCCGGCAGCGGCTTTCAAGATCCTGACGCAGTGATGAGTCGGGAGTTACTCCTTCAAGCGTGTGTTGTCCGGCGTCAATATCAAGCGTCGTCATGCCGTTTTTATCGGGTTTCCGAGCCAGCGGGAGACCATCCAGAACCAATGAATGTTCCGGCAATATTTTAAGACGAAGCATAGCGTGTGTTTCAGCCACTACGGCAATTCGGCGCGCCTCATAATCCCAATAACAGTCAATAGGCTTGTCTGCTTCCAACAGCCTTTGACTTAATCCGGCTTGAAGAACTCCCAGTCCATACAGATGATCGTCGGCCAGCACGGCAAACTCCGCATGGGTTTCCGCATAGTTGCCGGCAACAACAATCCCCGGCATTGGCAGGGCAATCACCGCCGCATTCTCGTGGATGCGGAAACATGCCAGAGACTGATGAGGAGCGTCCGGCACGGGAGCGATCAAGGAAAAGTAACGTGCGGCAATATTTTTTTTCATAACCGTTTGCAGTTGCCATGCGGCCAAATTGCCGTCCAGCTTGCCGGAAACAGCATCGGCAAATCTTATTTCAAAAAATGCGCGCGGCTCTTCTGGAAACTGAATCGGGTCGTTGGCAAATCCCGGTATTTTGATCCCATCGGGCAATTGGCCGGTTTTCACGCGCAGGACGCCATCCTTGGATTCATCCAGCCACTTTCCAAACACTTCCCATTGTACCTGGATATCAGCATGCATTGTGTCTTCCGGCGCCGTAAGTTCATCAACTACAACCAGGTAGCTCTTTGTTTTTTGAGCCAGGGTTCTTCGCCAGCGGCAGTAGCCGGCGCAAGCGACCTCATTGCTTGCCAAGGCCACACCGTCAAATGCGACCGCTTTCCTTAATATCGCATTCTTTGACAGACTGGGATTGGCCAATCCATTGTTCGTTGAAAACACTTGATTCCTATACCCCTGAAGGATCGTGTGTCCATTCATGCGAAGTTCAATGACGGCCAAAGAATAATAGGGAGTTCGTCCGAAGTCATAATCACCCACCATTAAAATAAAATCGCCCGACGCGTCCCAAGCGCTTCGATAACTGGCCGCCCAGTAGGACCGCTGATCCCGGCCGGTTTCACTGCTCGGATTTCCCGAATACCACACGGACCACTTTCCGGCCAAATCATGCGATGACGTCGCCGGCAAGCCCGGCGCCGGATAAAAGGATTGGCCCACCCGGAATACCTTGGCATCCAATTCGGTTCGGTTGCGATAATGAATCCAGCGTTCGTCCTGAGTCAGATAGGCCGCCTTATGCAAGAGGGAGAGCGAAGCTTCTCTCAAAGCCCAATCCGGTATCCGTCCGGAAATAAGAACTTCATATTGGCAAAGTAATTTCCGGATCACGCCGTTTTCCATGGGGATTTTATCACCCGACAGGATGACATACCATAGAGTGGCCTCTATTGAGGTAGAGTACCAAAAAAGACTGCAACCTTCGCCTTTGACTGTAGACTGCCGATGCAAGGGAGCAAAAAAATACTGGGCGCTTTCCAGCATGCGACGCGCATCATTTGAGGGATAATACGTGTCAAAATAACGGGCGAGACAATACAATGATAAAGCGGCAAATTGATGATGCCGGCTACCCACCGATTCCGGCGGTTGGGTCAACCCATAGACACCATCGGGCACATAACCGCCCGGTTTCATCATTTGACGCCAAAAAGACTGCGTGATCCGCAAACGCTGATCATCAGTAAATATCGGACTTTCCTCAATTAAATCCCAGAGCAAAATCATCAGATGGGCATTATAATGATAGGGACCGGCAACCGGGTCGTCCTTGTTTTCTATTCTTTCCTCGTCCACTGCGCCGATTTCTTTCCGGGCTTGTTCGTCGGGAAACGTCAGCCTGAGAAACTCACGCGCATGAAATTCGTCGCCGGTCATGTAATAGAGCGCCATCCGTCTACTTAAACTATTCCATCCAAAATACAGGTCATCCCTCCGCCGCTCTTCCCATGTTTTGATCTGTTTGATATCGGTCGGCAAATTCACCCCCTGCCCCAGCCTGATTTCCGACAACCAGCCGATCGTCAAACAATTTGATCGAACATATTCCTTTTCGCGAGATTCAAGTGGACATATCCGCAGACGTCCAATAAAAGCCTCACAGCATGCCTTCATGCCGGCATCATCGCTGGCGCCCACGAGAATCGCATTGAGCCCATTTCCGAATGGATTATGCAGTGATTTCAACGCGTAACCGCCGGCGCCCGGATACCAGAGGTCAACCATATGATAATACCGGTCATATAGTTCATTGACCAGACGGTGCGAGGAGCGATTCCCCAGGAGAATGACATGCGTCTTGAAGGGAAGCGCGACGTCGGAAGAGTCATCGTTGACAATCGGCAATGCAACTCCCGTGAACTCCAAAATCGCGTCCTGAATGGAACGCGCCAGCTGGTCATAACGACCGGATTTCGGCGCAATTATAACCGCGCCCGGCGCGCCGTCTTTCACCAATTCCGTCTCAATGAATAGTTTTTTTAGCTGGTTCATCAGATATCCTTTCTTTTGCGGTCAATAAACAACAAACTTCTGAGCCAATTTCAAAACTCTGAATTTGATTTAACGAACGATTAAGTTTGTACATTTTTTTTACGAAAACATTTTCATGAAAAAGCCATACTTTTTACCCCCTTTCTGAACAGACCTCTGGCATTGATCGGCCATTACCGATCCAAACAGGTAGATTTGATTTGCCAATGTCCATATTTCCATACCTAAAGCAGCATCTGAAACAACTGATTAGCGGCCACAACCAGCAGACTTCAATAAATTCTTTTTCTTTACTGGTAAGCTCGGTTTGCAATCTTGATTCTAATTCTGGAAAAAGCGAGGCTTGTATGGTATTAAATAACTTTAGGAGTGTTTCACGCATAAGAATTTACTTTCTTAATAACGCGCATGTTTTTGTTTAACAAAACGTTATAGCGCGGAACACTCCGTTTTTTAACCAATATCTCATGAATTTATTCACCAAAAAATACGAGTTTTGAAATTACCTCTTCTTTTTGATGATAATCCTATATCACTTCGACTGACAAGGAAATGGTTGCTTTTGTCCAAGTTTTATCCGATATTGCCCTCATGCAATATCTTCTTTATGTGCCGCCACCCGTATCGCCCCAGATAATAAAGCCGAAACTTGACGGCATTGCGCATGATCTTGTCATCCTCCATTCGCATAATATTGATCAATTATTCGCCCGGAATATCAATGGTAAATTGTTTGAACCAAAACCCGAGCACAGTCATCCGCAAGCGCATATCGTTCTATATACGGGTGGAGGAACAACGGGCAAATATTGCGGCCAAAAATTCGCCACCCAACGCGGTCTTTTACTGCTGATTTCCCCCAATGAGCCGCACCTGTTTGATCCGCCATCCGATCCCGGGGAATTGAAGGCTTTTGAAATATCGTTTTTTTTTATGGCCAACAACCATCCATCACTTGAGCCGTTGCACGCCTGGCTGTCCGCCTTGTCGGGACTGGACATAGCGCCATTAAAGGCGCCTGTTCTTCTCGACGAAAACCAGATTTGCCATTTAATCAGCCTTCACAAAAAACTGATGGCACGCTGGGAACAACGCGGACCACTCGTGTGGTTTGCCATACAGGCCATCATGCTTGATATTTTTTCATTTCTTCTTGAAGACGTCTATTGTATAGCCACATTCAAACATCAGAATACGCTTGAACACCGGATGATCCAAGCGCGTGATTGCATTAATTACCGCTACAATGAGACGCTCAAACTCAAAAATCTGGCCGACATGACGCATTTATCCGTCGCATATTTCTGTCGGCGGTTTAAAAAAATGTTTGGCGTTACGCCCATCGCCTATCTCTACAAGAAACGTATCTTGGCGGCTAAAATATTATTGAGATCCACCGATATGACAATCAAGGAAATCGCCGGGCAACTTGGATATGGCGATATCTATGCGTTTTCCAAGGCCTTTCGGCGGGTGACCGGAACGTGTCCAAACGCATATCGTCAACAGAAGCCCGCATCCAAACAGCGGCGCTTCCTTCCGACCCAGTTGAGATCAAACTGATTCTTTCCGTGCGCTTGTGACGATCCGCTCAAATTCGTCTGCGATCTCGTCATTCAACGGCAAGGGAGTATGGCCGGCAAGCTTCTGATCCTTGAATTCAGCGCATCTTTGTTCCATCGTCTTTGCGCCGGCCACGGCCGCCCCAAATCGGCACTGCAATTCCAGCCGGCCTGCCACCAGGCGTCGCAGGCCAAACGCGCCATATCCCGATGCTGAAAATATTCCCGCCAGTAATGCCCCAGAATAATATCGGGCTTGTATTTGCGGATGGCCCGGATGCAGGCCCGGTAGGTATTCCGGTTGCGCTGGACGCCGAAATCCGGCAAATCATAACAATCCAAGGACGCCACTCCGAGAATCTTGTGCGCTTCGGCGGCCTCCGCCTTGAATTTATCCGCCGCCGCCGACTGGTCCCTCAGTTCCGTAAAAGCTTCATCGCCGTTACCAAAACAGAAGACATGAACATGGCCGCCTTCCGTAACAAACCGGCGCAAAATACCGCCCACGGCAATAATGGAATCATCCAAATGCCCGGCCAACACCAAGACTGATTTGACCTCGTTTGTTTTCACAACAACCTCCTTTTTGATCTTCATCGTAACCGACCGGAAAAAAAACGGCTACTGGCAGGATGCTATATTCTTGTGCTGGCGTGCTGGCGCCGGTATTGAGTCGGTGGGAGCCCCGTTGCCCGGCGGAAAACATGATTGAAGTGACTCAGGTTGCCGAAGCCGACCTGAAAGGCCGTTTCGCTGACCCTTAAATGCGAATTTGTCAGGTAGTATTTTGCCCAATTGACACGAATCAAACTTAAATAAGCGGTAAAACTCATTCCGATCTGCGCTTTGAAGACGTGTGCCAACCGGGAGACGCTCAGACCGGCTTCCTTCGCCACAACCGGCAGGGTTATCGGCTCCGTGTAATGAGCTTCCATAAAATCCAACGCCTTTCGCAGGGGATCATGCGCCACGGCGGTCTTCAACGTCTGAATTCTCCTGGTATCAATCAATCCAACCACCATTTGAATCAGGTCTATGATGGCCGCCACGCGCCGTTTTTCAATAACGGGGGCGCTGAAATAGGTCTGACGCGCTTTTGCCAAATCAACATCCATGCCGCCCAGCCGCTTTTTAATCTTCCGGAAATGATTCTCGGTCGGCCGCTGATAAAGCAATTGCCCAGTGCACAATAACCCCGCTATTCTGTTGTTCATCACAACCGGCGCAACAATCTCAATTAGTCCCAAATGGCAACGCCTGACAACACTTTTTCGTTTTATAACGCAATCAGCAACAATCTGCTGTGCATCGCATTCACACGCGCTGTGTCCCAAGGGCGTGCTTTTGACCAATGTGCAAAACGGCGTAAAAACCCGATGTGCCCGGAGATTTTCGGATTGCCGCAAACGCAGATCCACAAAGTCAAACGGCAGGCCGGTCAGCAGATAAAGGTCATTTTGGAACGCTTTTAAAACGCCAAATTGCTCAATCATGTGAAACAATGATTGACATTCCTGATCGAATTCAAGATGTATTTGGCCTGTTCCTTTTCCACCCGCCCGCGTCGGCAGACGGCCATGCGTCACTTTGCAATTTGGGGTATCTATCCTCCGCGTATATTTTTGAGCAGGCATATTCGTCATTGACCGGCAAATGACGTTGCGATGCCAAGCACACCGTAACGGATCATCATCACGGAATAGGCGGCCAGGATAAGCATGAACACTTTTGAAACCGCCAGCGCGACCGACCGGCCAAGCTGCCGCATCAGCCAGTCGGCGGAAAAAAGGCAAAGCCCTATAATCGCCAGATTGGCGGCCAGCGCCGCAAGAACCGGCCATAGCCCCGGCAAACAGCTCCAAAATGGCGTTTCGGGGCGGCTGTGCATCAGCAAGGTCGTAATCGCGCCCGGGCCGATGATGAGCGGCGTTCCGAGCGGGACAACGCCGAACTGTTCCGACATCTTCAACGCTTCTTCTGTCTTGTCGCGCACGATATCCTGCAATGACATCCAGAGCAGGACAATCCCGCCGGCAATCTGCAGATCAGCCACTTCAATCCCGATCGCCTTCAATAGAATATGGCCAAAGAGGGTGAACACCAGTCCCAGAATCAGCGCCGTAACCAGGGCCTGAAACACCATTTTATTTTTTGTCTGTCTTTCCGTATCGGCGGAAATTGCCGCAAAAATAGCGGCCGTCCCGATCGGGTCCAGAACGACCAGCAAGGGGAAAAAAATGGTTGTGAATGGGACAATTTCCATGGCCTGAGGATATAAATTATACGTTAAAAATCAATAAAGAAATGTGTCATGTTCGGTTAATATTGACATTTTTAAATCAATCGTGTCTTATTTTTCGGAAGGAGGGCATTCTGATGTCATTAAACAATGAAATTCGGAAAATAGCGGCGCACATCGCCGGAAATCTCACGAATATCAGGCGCGATATTCACTCTTTTCCGGAACTCGGTTTTGAGGAAAAGCGGACCTGCCGGAAAATTACCGGATTGTTGAAACAGATTGGGATGAATCAGATCCGTTCGCCCGTGGCCGGCACCGGAGTTATCGGGCTGCTTCCGGGCGCAAAGGGAAGGGGCCGGACCGTGGCGCTCCGGGCGGATATGGACGCCTTGCCGATTCAGGAGGAAAATGATGTTCCTTACAAATCCCGTAATCCGGGAGTCATGCATGCCTGCGGGCATGACGCGCATATTGCCATGCTGCTCGGCGCGGCGATGATTCTCAAGCGTCTGCAGAATGAAATCAGAGGGCAGGTAAAATTTATTTTCCAGCCGGCGGAGGAGCGGCTCAATGGAGCCCAGCAGATGATTCGCGCCGGTTGTCTTGAAAATCCGAAGGTGGACGCCATTTTCGCGCTCCACGTTGATCCGGAGCTTGATTTCGGAATGGTCAGGTGCGCGGCCGGGCCGGTCTGGGCGGCCTGCGATAGTTTTGAAATTGAGATTGTGGGCCGTGGCGGGCACGCCGCCTATCATTTCAAATGTATTGACCCGATCCTGGTTGCCAACGAGATTTATATCGGCCTGCGCAACATTGAACGCAGCCTGAAAGGCACTGATGCGCGCGTGATTTCAGTGTGCTCAATCCACGGCGGGACGGCCTTCAATATCATTCCCGACCGGATAACCATGAAAGGAACGGTGCGCACGTTTGATAAAAAAGTTCAGGCAACCATCATCCGGCGGATGCGGGAAATTGTCCGGGGCATTTTTTCGGCGCACGGGGCAAAGGCAAAAATCATTTATCAAAAAGGAGTGCCGGCCACGGTTAATGATTCCAAAATAAACGATTTGATCTGGCGCGCGGCGCGGGAAATTGGCAACCCGATTGTCAAAGCCGTCCCCGGCATGGGCGGGGAGGATTTTTCCTATTATCAGCAATTGACACCCGGCGCCATAGCCCAGATCGGCGTCCGCATCGGAAAGATCCACCCAAGTTTGCACAACAGTCGTTTTGACGCCGGCGACCGGATCCTTCCCATCGGCGCCGCGTTGTTGGCAAAATGCGCATTGGCGGGACTGAATGCAGAAGTATCGGCGTAGGGGTGTATCGAGGTATCGGCGTAAAAACATATGATGGAAACGCCGATACTCCGTTACGCCGACACTTCCATACTTCTTAAAAGCCTTACCACGCCGGCAGGACAGGATCCCAGCCCGGACCGCCGAAGGGAATAGCGCCTGATAACGAGCCGCTTACGGTGCGCAGATACCAATAACCGGTGCTTTCCTGGTAAACCGCAAGATCGCAGGAGCCATCGCCATCATAGTCGCCCGGCACGGGCGTGAATCCCGGACCGCCGAAATAGATTGTTTCGGTAATGAGCGCCGCGCGTTTCAACGACCAGATACGCCAAAGACCGGTTGATTCCTGGTAAACCGCAAGGTCGGAATAGCCGTCACCGTCATAGTCGCCGGAAACCGGCGTCATCGTTGAATCACCCCAGGGTGTTCCCCAGGTAATGACAGCGCCGGCCATGGATATGATAAACCAGTAGCCCTGGGAAGCGCTATAGAGCGCCACATCGGATATTTTATCGCCGTCATAATCGCCAGAGACAGGAATATATCCGGTCCCGGTCAGGCTTATTCCCCAAGCCAGCGGCGTGCCGGTGGAAGCGACAATATACCAGAATCCGTCCGGGTTCTGATAGAGCGCATAATCGTAAATTCCATCGCCGTTATAGTCGCCGGAAACCGGGGTCAGGTTTGGTCCGCCGAATGAGGCGGATGGAATAATCACTACGCCGCGGCTCAGGGAAGCAATGCTCCATAATCCCCGTGTTTCGTTGTAGACCGCCAAATCCGTGGTTCTATCGCCGTCATAATCGCCGTTGATCGGCCGGTATTCCGGACCGCCCCACGGCACATCCCAGGCAAGGAGAAGCCAGCGGCGGATGGAGCCGATGCGCCATGCGCCGGTTGATGCGTTGTAGATGGCCAGGTCCGAAGCGCCGTCGCCGTCAAAATCGTTATATTTTATATAGGTTATAGATACCGGATTGGTGCCGACGGCGCGGGCGGTTGTGCTTTCCAGCAGGGAAGAATGATAAGTCTGGGCGTGCTGAGTCGGCGTATCGGCCATTGATTTGGTGGCGGCATAATTATGCAGTTCAAGAAAGTTGTATTGACCGCTGTTATTGGTGTCAACGGATTTAACATTACAGCCCTGAATCAGGTAGCCGATATAACGGCTGTAGAAATCACTGCAATAACTAAGTTCGTCATAGTTGCAGGCCGTCATAAAGGCGATATTCTGGCCGAGGTCTTTTGGAACCGCCAGCCCCTGTCTTTTGAATTGGGCGGTCCTGATGCCGCGGTAATTTTCCATCGTTTCTTCGGCAAAATTCCATTCGGGATAATTTCCTTTTTTAAACCGATACATTCCTCCCGAATAGCAGGCGTCAATAATCACGATCACTTTTGTCTCGCTATTGAAGAGCGTCAGATCCCCGGCAAGGTCCGCCGCGGTATAATCGGCGTCATAAGCGCAGATATATGTGTTGGATCCTCCCGGCGTGCCGCCTGACGAGCCGCCGTGGCTGGAATGCATGTAGACCGCGATGTCGCCGGCGCTGCTGGCCGACGCCAGGGTGTGCAGGGCATTCTGAATGGTCAATTTTGTCGCCTGCCGGTCGGTGTACCAGGTCATGTTCGTAACCGACCAGCGGTTGGAGGGATCGCCCAGGAAGAATGTGTCGCGCATGCCGTTGACGTCGTTTGTGCAGGTTGTCAGCGGTGATGGCCCATAAGAGGGCGAATAGTTGTCAATACCGACCAGTAAAACCCGCCGGTTGGCGGAAACCGTTGAGACGCCGCAGTAACCCTCGGCCGACGAGCTGAAATTGGAACTGGCGCCGTAGCTGTTGCGCGATTTTACCTTATAATAGTAGTGCACGCCGGCGGTGACATTATAGTCAGAATAAGTGGTTGTCAGCAGATTGGTGCTGATTTGAACCGCGCTGTTTGTGCTGTAACTGCGCCACAAGTCATAACCGGTTGCTCCGTCGGCTGTAGTCCAGATAACATCAATGCGGTTTGAAAATGTTCCCTGGGAGGCCGAAATTGACGATGGCGGAAGGGGAATGTTGGCGAGACTGGGACTGTTGGATGTAAAATTCATGCTTATAGTATAAGATACATTATAGCGGTCCTTATTATCCTTGCAGATAATACTATAAACGCCGTTGGAAATAATGGGATAATTTGAAATCACCGCGCAGACTTCATAAATATCCGTTGTCCGTCTAAGCTGTTCGCCGGTTGGACTGTAAAACTCCATGACCGGATTAAAAGCCGCGTCAATTTCCCGCATTGATATGTTGACCACATCGCCGCTGACGGCGTTAAACATGGCAATATCAAGGTCGCCGGGCTGATTTATTATTCCCGTCTTTGTTTCTCCGCTGATTATCTGGCCGATATCGGAATCAGAACCGGCGGCCGGCGCGCCCGGGATTTGCACCATTGTTACGGCATACTGTCCCGCGCCGTTGTATTTGTCGGAAAGAACCACGGTGTAAATTCCCTGGTTGGTGAGCTGGGCGGTAATTTCAGAGCGGTAATCAGTGGGAAAATCATTCGTCACCTGCTGTCCGTTGGGAGCATAGATCTGGATGTTCGGCACAAGGTCAACATCTGTCTGTCCCATGCGGATTTGTATGGTGGCGGGAGTGTTTGAGACCGCAAAAAATCCGGCGTCCAGGTCGGAGCTGACGCTGATCGTGCCGACTTTTGACTGGCCGATATTGAGCGTTTCCACATCAAGATCCTCATAACAAAGCGGAATATTGGGCACCCGCAGCATGGAACAATTATAGGTCATCGTTGTGTATCCGGCCGGAATAGAGCAGATAAAATTATACCAGCCGTCATTCATGGCCGTAGCTGCTGTCCAGTGGTTGGTTGTCACTTGGAGATGATATTCACTGGCGCTGACCCATTCGCCGGTGGCAACGCTGCCGTCAGGATAGTAATTTGTCAGACAGGGATACGGTGATTTATTGCCTGCGCCTCGCCGGATAATAACCGTGTCTCCAGGCTCGGCGTAAAACACGTAAGTATCCAATTCTTCGCAAGGCTGATTGGTGGTAAGCTCGGTGTCGGGAAAATATCGGCCGGACTCAATATCGCGGAAAAAGCCGCCGGCCGGCAGAAGAAGCGGTATCAGGCAAAACACAACGCAAATAATAAAAACAAAAAGCTTTCCAAAGATTGTGTTATTTGGTTGCATAATTATCTATTTATTGAAATATTGTCTTCATTTTTCTGGAATTGTCAATATATTTCTCTCCTCGGCAACGAGAGAGGTTTTCATGGGTGAAGGTTATTTTTTTCATAAGAGGAAATGAAAGGATTGTTCAACAATGAGTCTACTACATCGTTTTTTTTGCTCCCGCTCCCGTTCCCGCAATCTTGCCGTTCCAAAGCAGTTGTTCATCGTTGATGCCAACGGGTTCATTGACAAACGGTATCGGGAAGCCAACGGCCTGCCGAGTCCGCGCGATAATTTTTACGCGCTTAAAAACCTGGCCTATTTTGTCCAGCGGGAGGGCGTTGATATGAAGGCCGTATTTGTCGGCCGCCCGCTGAGGGAGGCCGGCGAAGGCGAGTCATTCAAAGGGGTGACTGTTTATTACGCCGAAAACGAAAAAGCGCTTTCGCAGAAGATTGCGGAATTGGCGCGCAGGTGCCGGTCGGACAGCGTTGTTGTTGCGACCAACGACCAGCAGATTGAACGGCAGGCAATGAAAATGAATGCGCAATGCATGCGGCTGACAACGCTTAGAAAGGGGATGGAAGGCAATTTCGATCATGACCGTGACCGCCCGCCGCGGCAGAATCAGCCCCAGAGGAGAGTCCCGCCGGAACCCGAACAATCCGATGTTGAGGAAAATGCGCCGGTCAAGGATGAAAAGCAGGAGAAAAATGTCCTTGATTTGATAGATCCGGTCTAGCCCCATTCGAAAAGATATTCGAATTTACGAGCGGATGCGAGACGATGCATGAATTTTCAATATGCCAGGCATTGGTTGCCGCCGTTCTCGCGGAACTGGGCAAGGTTAAAAACGGCAAGATGCGTCTGAAAAAGGCGCGCGTGGCCGCCGGACAATACCATCGCCTTGTTCCCGCCAGCCTGAAGCTTGCCTATAAAATCCTGACCAGGGATACGCCGGCCGAAGGTTCGTCGTTGCTGATTAAAACCATTCCGATCAAACTGAAATGTAATCAGTGCGGCTGGAAGGGGACAACGCGCGATATATGTTTCGTTTGCCGCAAATGCGGCGGGGTTGATCTGGAAATTATTGAAGGCAAGGAGCTTTGCCTTGAAAGCATTGAGGTGGAATGAAAATCAAAGTCTACCGCGATTTAATGGGCGCCAATGACAAGTGGGCGAATAAAACCCGCGCTTTGCTGGCAAAAGAGAAGGTAAAAATGCTTAATTTGATCGGCTCGCCCGGCGCCGGCAAGACCGCTTTGCTGGAGCAGTCCGTCAAAAAGTTTTCGCGCCAATTAAATTTTGCCGTTCTGGAGGGCGATATAGAAACGAAGAACGATGCCGAGCGCCTGGCGCGTCTCAATTGCCGTGTCAGCCAGCTATTGACCGGCGGCGGGTGCCATCTGGAAGCCAAAATGGTTAATTATGCGGTGCGCGATCTTCCGTTGCGCCGCCTGGATCTGGTGGTGGTTGAAAATGTCGGCAATCTGGTCTGCCCGGCGGAATTTGACATCGGCGAACACGCCAAAGTGGTCGTGCTCAGCGTGACGGAAGGCGAAGACAAGCCGCTTAAATATCCGACCATCTTCCGCGAATCGAGCGCCGTGGTGATCACCAAGACGGATCTCCTGCCCCATGTTCCGTTTAAGTTGAAAAAGTGTCTCGCCAACATCCGGCTCATGAATCCGCGTTTGCGCGTGTTTCAGGTCTCGACCGTAACCGGCAAAGGCATCAATGAGTGGATGGAATGGCTTACTTCCTTTGCCGGCGGCAATCGGGATAGCGAAAAATAATTAAAAGAATTATTTTTTCAGGACTTTTTTGAATTCGCTGGTCAGCGCCGGCAGGATTTTGAATAAATCGCCGACAATGCCGTAGGTGGCGTATTTCAAGATCGGGGCTTCGGGATCTTTGTTGATGGCGACAATAATGTCCGAGGAAGACATGCCGGCCAAATGCTGAATCTGGCCGCTGATGCCGCAGGCAAAATAAATTTTCGGGCAGACCGTCTTGCCGGTCTGGCCGACCTGGTGGGAATACGGGATCCAGCCGGCGTCAACCGCGGCGCGCGATGAGCCGACACCCGCTCCCAAAACTTCGGCCAGATCGCGGATAAGCGAAAAGTTTTCGGGCGCCTGCAAGCCGCGTCCGCCGGAAACAATGATATTGGCCTCGGCGATATTCATCGTCGTTTCAAGCTCCGGGATGAATTTAAGGCGTTTGTTCCGGCATTTCATCACTTCATCGGCAATCTGTTCCAGGACGGTCTGTCCCGGCCGGTTCAGGTCAACCGCGGCTTCTTTCATGACCTTATGCCGGACCGTGGCCATCTGCGGCCGGTGGTTTGGGGTTACAATCGTGGCCATGATATTGCCGCCGAAAGCCGGGCGGGTCTGCAGAAGATTTTTGGTTTCCGGATCAATGGCAAGGGCGGTGCAATCAGCCGTCAAGCCGGCCTTTACGGTAACCGCCACGCGCGAGACCAGACTGCGGCCGATGGTCGTGGCGCCGCAGAGCATTATGGAGGGATTATGCCTGCGGATCAGCTCAATGAGCGTTGCCGCATAAGGTTCATCCTGAAAATATTCCAATTCCGGCCGGTCAACCACGTAGACAATATCAGCCCCGCGGCTGATAAGTTCCTTGGCTGTTTCACGCACATTGTGCCCCAGAATAACCGCAGCCAGGCGCATCGCCAGCTGGTCGGCCAGTTTTCGCCCTTCGCCAAGCAGTTCATAAGTGATGGACTGCACTTTGCCGTCCTTCTGTTCGGCAAAAATCCAGACATCCTTGTAGGCTGTCAGATCTTTTTTCGGCGCGGCCGGCTTGCGCAATTCAATGGCCTTGAATTTGCAGACACCAACGCAGGCGCCGCACAAAGTGCATTTTGCCAGGTCAATAATTGCCAGCTTATCCCTGACTTCAATCGCGCCGAAAGGGCAGGCCTTGATGCAAAGCTTGCATCCCACGCATTTTTCGGGAATGACAATGATAGGTTCTTGAGTCACCGGTTATCCTCCTCCTGAAAAAATGTAGGGGCCGCGCTCGCGCGTGCCCGTTTTAAATTACCATGCTATATCACAAACCTAGGCCGATGCCGCAATAACGGCATCCTTCAGCTTTGCCACAAGCTGCGGAACAACTTCCTCCGGTTCGCCCTTTAAAATTTCCCCGCCGCCGCGCGGCGGCGGGGTGAAAATTTTTACGACCTTGGTGGGCGATCCGTCAAGACCGAGACTGCCCGCATCGCAGGCGAGGTCGGCGCTTTTCCAGAGCGTAATTTGAGCCTTCTTCGCCGCGAGTTTTCCTTTCAGGGAAGGAATGCGCGGCTCGTTGATTTCCTTGACCACGGTCAGCAGGCAGGGCAGGGGGGCGCGGATGATTTCCGTGCCGTCTTCCAGCAGGCGTTCGGCGGCGATATAATCATCAGCCAGCTCCTCAATTTTGCGGACATAGGTGATCTGGGGCAGGTCAAGATGGGCGGCAATGCCGGGTCCGACCTGGGCCGTATCGCCGTCGGACGCCTGCTTGCCGCAAATAATCAACGAAAAAGGCTCCAATTTTTTCAATGCCATGGACAGGGTGTAACTGGTGGCCCAAGTATCACTGCCCGCAAATGCCCGGTCCGAAAGAAGAACGGCATTGTCAACGCCCATGGATATCGCCTCGCGCAAGGCGTTTTCGGCCTGCGGCGGGCCCATCGTCAGAACCGTCACCTGGCCGCCTTTCTTTTCCTTTATCCGGACGGCTTCCTCAATCGCATACATGTCAAAAGGGTTGATGATGGACGCCACCCCTTCGCGGATGAGGGTGTTGGTCTTAGGATCAATTTTAACGTTCGCCGTATCGGGCACCTGTTTTATACATACGACAATATGCATTCTTAATCTCCGCTATATAATAGCAATTTTCGATTTTGGATTTTCGACTTCAGAACAAACCAAAATCCGCCGGACGGACAACACCCACAGCCTCCGCCAATTGCGTTACAAACGCGGCATTTATATTATTTCCCCGCCCAAATTGCAAGTTGTTTTGAAAAAGTTTTTCGAAAATAATTTATTGACTGAAATAAAGATGGATATAGTATGGAGGATATGAGAGAAGTATTTGTATTTTCAGGAGAGGATGGTTATTGGGTGGCTGAATGTCCAAGCCTGCCAGGTTGTATTTCCCAGGGAACAACGCGGGAGGAAGCGATACAAAACATTAAAGAAGCCATCGAAGGCTATATTCTTGTCCTCAAAGATGATGGCCTGCCTGTGCCTGCTGAACGCTTCGACGCCATGGTGCTTGCGGTATGAGTAAATTGCCGCGGATTTCAGGGCGCAATGCTGTTCGCGCCTTGGAAAAAGTCGGATTTTACGTCAAACGCCAGCATGGCAGTCATATCATTCTCCGCCGGGATAATCCCTTTTGTCAAACCGTAATTCCGGATCATAAAGAACTTGATCGCGGCACCCTCCGCGCCATCCTTCGTCAGACCGACGTTTCAATTGATGAATTTTGCCGATTGATATGACAATTGGCGATGCAAAAACAAGCCAACTAATGAGCAATTCGTCCCGGCATCATTGGCCCTTGTCGCTGATCGCGGCTGTATTGATCATTCTGATAGCGGCCTCCGCCCTTCTTTATCTGCGCGCCCTGGCCGCGCTTTATGAGAAAGCCTCCCGCACATCGGCCGCAAAATCCGTTATTGATCAAGGCGCGTATATCTCCCAGTGGCTGGCGGAGTATCCATTTTTTCAGCAAGCGCAAAACGCAAGGGAAGACGCGGCGAATTTCAACCGCACCGTTGACTGGCTGCAAAAAATGCAAAGCGGGGTGCAATATGTGGCCATCAGCGAGGACGATCTTGTTTTATATCAACGGCAGATTGGCGGCGGGAAAACAGAGATTGAGCCTGGAAAGCCCGTTCCGGCGCGCCGGGGAAAGATGACCATCGGACGCAAAGAACTTGTTCTTGGCACAAATATCCTGCCGGTGATCACTTTTTCCATGGTTCAGACAACGCCGGATGGCCATAAGCGCGCCCTGGAAGTGGCGTTAAACAAGGCCATTATTGACCGGCAAAGCGCCGGTTCAACTTCAGCGCTCAAAAAAATGTTTTATCTGTCCCTGATAACAATTTCCATTGCCTTTACTGTCTGCCTGCTGGCAATCATCGGATTGGTCCATCGGGAAATGGTATGGCAGAAGAGAAGCCGGCTTGATGAGCACCTGGCTTTTGCCGGCGCCGTGGCCGGAAGCATAATCCACGATTTCAGGAATCCATTGTCGGCCATGCGCCTTGATGCCCAGCTCCTGCAGGGTGAAACGGCAAAAGGAAACGAAAGCTTGCCGGAACGGCTGGCGGAACTTTCTTGCCGGATTGTAAAGACAATTGACCGGATTGACGGTTTGCTGGCCGAATTTCTTGCCCTGGCCAGGCCCGAGGGAAACGCGCGCGAAACTTTTGAGATCAATGCCTGCGTTCTTGACTGCATTGAACTGCTGAAAATGCGTTTTGAAAAGGCGGGCGTGAACCTTGTATCCGATCTGTCCCAGAAACGCCTTTTGGTCTCCGGATTTCCGGCGCAGCTCAAGCGGGCGCTGCTCAATATCATGACGAACGCCGAACAGTTTTCTCCCTCAACCGGCCGGGTGATGATCAAAACGAGCCTGGAGAAAAAATACGCGCTGGTTAAAATAACGGACGAAGGCCCGGGCGTTCCCCATTCGGAGAGGAAAAAAATATTCGGCCTTTTTTATTCAAAGCGTTCCGGCGGAACCGGGATCGGCCTTGCCCTGGCCAGAACGGCGGTTGAAAACTGCGGCGGCGAAATTGAGTGCCAAACCCCGCCGGACGGCAAAGGAGCGTTGTTCATCATCCGAATTCCCGTGTCCGGCTGAATGCTCGTTCCGAAGCTTCAGAGTGAAAAAAAATAACCACGGAGGCGCGGAAACACGGAGATTCCGCCGTGGCGGATCCCTGGCCAACGCTCGGGCAGGCTGTCTGTGGCATGAAATAACAAGAGGAGATTTTGTCAAATTCGAGATTAGCGTTCCGCGGTTCCCGAATTTGACAAAACCAGCCGTGTTTTTGAGTAAGACGGGAGACGACCTGTTTTCGGTCAGTTCATCTGCGGTCATAATCAACGCCGCTCTTTCCGCTCCAAAGAAAAGTCGTTGCTTGAATTCGGATCAGATTACACATGATTCCATTATAAGTTCAATGCAGACTGATCCGAATTCAAGCAACCTCTGCTTCTCCGTGTTTCCGTGCCTCCGTGGTTAATCCGCGACAGATTTTACCATATATTCTCCCAGAAGATAGATGTTTTTTTTATTGCTATTGTAATATATATGTAATAACATTCTGCCAAAAGAATAAATGAAAACCATTGTGAAGAAAAAAGAAAAGGCCAGATACGCGGCGCCGGCGCTGGAACAGGCGCTGAAGATCATTGATTTCATGTCGCGCGACGGCGCGGAGCGCGGGATAAACGAAGTTTCGAGGGAACTCGGCATGTCCGTCAACATGGCCTACAGGGTTTTAATCCAGCTTGCCAATTATGGATATGTCGAATTGAGCGCAACCGGAAAATACCGCCTGAGCACAAGACTTTTCACGATCGGCATGCGCCTGTATTCCCGGTTTGATCTCCGCCTCAGAAGCCGGCCCCATCTGGAAAAACTTTGCGAAAACACGGGCGAAACCTGTCAGATACAGATTCCCGACAAAGACCGGATGATTATTTTGGACTGCATCACGCCGACCGCTGATTTTTATCTCAAGACTGTCCCGGGCAGCCGCGTCTATTACCATGCCAACGCCTTCGGGAAAGCTATTCTAGCTTTTATGGATGAATCCGAATTATATTCCATCATCCCTGAAACCTTGCCGGCTTTGACGAAAAATACCATCACCACCCGGAAAAAACTCCTGGAAGAATTAAAGACAATCAGGGAAACCGGGTTAGCCTACGACCGCGAGGAATATCTTACCGGCCTCTACTGCATCGGCGCGCCGGTCTTTGACGTCAATGAAAAAGCGGTGGCCAGCCTTGGCGTAACGGGCATAACCTCGCGCCTTACTCCGGAGCGCTGGCGCCGGCATGAAAGAAAGGTTCTGAAATGCGCCGAATTGGTGTCCAGGGATATCGGTTATGAAGGCAAGTTAATTTACGGATAAGCTCTTAGTGTAAAAAACAACTTGGAGATACTGAAATGAAATCACTTTTTTTACAAAAATATCCAGACGCTTTGCGGATATTGCAAGAAATGGGCGAATGGATGGCCGGCGGTTTTTACGAAGCGGTTGATTTGCCATGGCCGCGGGGTTATGGGCGGGCTTTTCAAAGAATCTATGAAAACATGGAAATCAATATGCCCGATAATCGCCTGCTTGTGCCATGCGAACCGCTTCCCAATAACAACATCTGCACTGCTCTTTATAGCGGGAGAGGATTGGACGTTGAAGACTCTTCCAGGAAAAAAGCAATGTATCCCCAATATGCCGCTTTTATTGATGATCTGTCGGTTGATTTGAAAATAATGTTGCCGTATTTTACGAAATTCGGCGGCTGGACTCACTCCAATCCTGACATCGAACGGGTCTTGTCGGAAGGTTTTGACGGTATGGAACACGAACTGGATGAACAACTCGCTTATGTGTCAAAACTCGGTGAAAAAGCCGATAAGGGCGAATTGAATCTCTTGCTTGCTCTCAAGGACTACACAACCGGCGTGCGTTCTTTCCACGGCAGAATAGTCGCCGCTCTTGAGAAAAAGATTAATAATACAACCACCCTGAATATTAAGGAATTGAAGGTCATTTTCGAAAATTTCAGAAAATGCTTTCTTTCACCCTCCAAAAATTTCATTCAGGGAATTCTGGCGGTAAACATGACCTGGATACTCGACCAATGCGATAGTATCGGAAGGATTGATCAAGCGCTCGGGCCATTATTTGAAAGAGATATTAAAAATGGTTCGCTTGATATTGACTTTGCCCGCAAACTGCTTGACGAGTTTTTTGCCGTTTTCGAATTTTACGGGGGATGGAACCTTCAGATCGGCGGATACAAGCCTGACGGCAAGGAGGGCTATAACATGCTGACCCACGAGTTTATCATTGCCTGCCGGCGCAATCGGTTCCGCAGGCCGAATGTGTCCTTTCGCATTACCAAGGGTACTCCCGATAACGTGCTGATGGAAACGATAGAAGTTTTAAGCGAAGGCTCCGGACGGCCGGCGCTGTACAATGACGACTTGTATGTCAAACGGCTTTTGGAAATAGCTCCTGACCTGGGTTTGACGCCAGAGGATGCGCGTGACTATGGTTTTGGCGGTTGTACGGAAACAATGATTCCCGGCCGATCGAACATCGGCAGCACAGAAGGCTTTATCAATCTCGCCAAGGCTGTGGAATTAGCCATCCATGACGGGTTTGATCCTGTTACAAAACAACAAGTCGGGATTCACACCGGACATTTTAACGAATTTGCCGGGTTCGACGGCCTTACAAACGCCGTCAAGCGGCAGATTCAATTCATACAAACCAGCGCTGCCGTTAATCTTTATCAGGCTCATCGCAGGCGTTTTACAGAGGGAGATCCGAAGCTAAATCGCACTTTTTTCACCCGCGATTGCGTGAAAAGACGCAAATCATTTGAAGCGGGTGGCGCGCGATACAACGGCACCTGCCTGATCTATGAGGGCCTTGCCAACCTGATTGATAGCCTGGCCGCAATTCGGAAATGTGTCTTCGACGACAAGACGGTTTCCGCGACCGAATTGCTGGAAGCGCTGGAAAATGATTTTATTGGACATGAAAACCTGCGCCGAAAGCTTTTGGCCGCTCCAAAATTCGGCAATGATGATCCGTATGTTGATGACATCGGACACGAAATTATGAAGTTCGCATTTGAGGACCTGTATTCACAACCGCATGCCCGTGGCGGGCGGTATTTGCCCCACAGCGCCGTGTTCATTACCTATGGCGAACAAGGTTCCAGCGTCGGAGCCCTGCCGGATGGAAGAAAAAAGGGAACCGTGCTTTCGGATTCAACCGGTCCGGCGCAAGGATGCGACACGAACGGCCCTACCGCCATGCTTAAATCCGTGGCCAGGCTTCCTTTGTCGCTCGCCATCGGAACAATGGTCTTGAATATACGTTTTCAGAAAAAAATACTGTCAACAAGGAAAGGTTTGGAAGCCTGCGTTAAGCTGATTCGCACCTTTTTTGATTTGGGTGGAATGCAAATACAGGTTTCCGTAATCAGCACGGAAGACATGCTGGCCGCGCAAAAGGAACCGGATAAACATAAGGATCTCATCGTCCGGATCGGCGGATACAGCGAGTATTTTACCAACCTTGACTGTGCGCTCCAGGAGAGCGTCATTGCGCGGACGGAACATAACGTTTGAGTTATATAAAAAAATGAACTATGGCGTCATAGGCAACACAAACATGAAAGTATCGGCCATCGGGCTTGGAACTTGGGCCATCGGTGGCGGCCCATGGTGGGGCACAACGGATGATGCTGAATCAATCCACACAATCCATGCCGCCATTGACGCCGGCATTAACCTCATGGACACGGCGCCGGTGTATGGCTTCGGAAGAAGCGAGGAAATCGTCGGCAAGGCGATCAAAGGATGCCGGGATAAACTGATCATTTCCACAAAGTGCGCGCTTTGGTGGAACGACGCGCGCGGCTCGTTCTTTTTCGAACAGGAAGGGAAAAAGGTTAACCGCTCACTCCGGCCGGACACATTGCGCATTGAAATCGAACAGAGCCTGAAACGTCTCGGAATAGACTGCATAGACATCTATCATACCCATTGGCAGGCCATGCCGCCGGAGAACACTCCCATTGCGGACACGATGGAATGCCTTCTGAAATTAAAGACGGACGGCAAAATACGGTCAATTGCGGTATCCAACGCCGACTGCGCGCAGATGGATGAATACCGCCACGCGGGAAAAATTGACGCCAATCAGCCGCGTTACAGCATGCTTGACCGGACAATAGAGACCGAACTTGTGCCATATTGTTTAAAACACGATATCAGCATTCTCGTCTACTCGCCGCTGGAGCAAGGACTGCTTACCGGCAAAATCGGCATGGATAAAAAACTTGATAAATCAGAGCATCGCAACAACATCGCCTGGTTCAGTCCGGAAAACCGCCGCCGCGTGCTTGACATGCTTTTCGGATGGAAAAAGCTCACGGAACAATATGATTGCACGCTGGCGCAACTGGTATTGGCCTGGACCATATCCCAGCCGGGCATTACCGCCGCCCTCTGCGGCGCGCGGCATCCGGATCAAATCCGCGAGACCGCCAAGGCGGGTGAAATCATTCTTTCGGACGCCGACATGCGGCGAATGCGCAAGGACGTTGAAGCGTTGGGAACGCCGAACATAGGCTGAAACGCAATAAAAGGCAACGACAATGAAAACAAATGCAGGGCGCGCCGATATTTCTGGAATCATATTTAACATTCAGAAATTTTCCATCCACGACGGACCCGGCATCCGCACGACGGTGTTCCTGAAAGGGTGCCCGTTGAACTGCGCCTGGTGTCATAATCCGGAATCGCGGGAAAAAAGCGCGGAGATATCGTTCATCGCGGAAAAATGTATCGGATGCGGATACTGCTTCCGCGTTTGCCCGCAGAAATGCCACGTCATGAAAAACAGCAAGCATGAATTCAACCGTGATCGTTGTCTCCGATGCGGCCTGTGCGCGAAAGAATGTTACGCGCAGGCGTTGGAAGCGGTCGGAAAATCAATGACCGTGGCCGAAGTAATGGCGGAGGTGTTGAAGGACCGTCCGTTTTATGAAACCTCCGGCGGCGGCCTGACCCTTTCCGGGGGCGAGCCGATGAGTCAATTTGAGTTCACGAAAGCATTATTGCATGCGGCAAAGAAAGACAAAATCCATACCGCCATGGAGACATGCGGCTATGCGCCGTTCAAGCTGTATGCTGATATACTTGATGACGTTGACCTGTTCCTCTATGACTACAAGGAAACCGATCCGGAGCGGCACAAGAAATTTACCGGCGTTGATAACGCCCTGATTCTGGAAAATCTTTTTACCATTGATAAACACGGGAAACAGATCATTCTCCGTTGCCCGATCATACCCGGCTTGAATGACCGCGCCGATCATTTTGCCGGCATTGCCGCGACGGCAAACAAGCTGAAAAATATTCTTGAAATAGACGTACTGCCTTATCATCCGCTCGGTGAGTCAAAAAGCGCCCGACTGGGCAAAAAATACATGCTGGCCGGCAAACCATTTGCAGAAAATGAAAGCGTTGAAAAATGGATTAAAAAGATTCAAGAAAAGACAACGGTTCCGGTAAAAACGGCTTGATATCCTTAAGCGCAAAATTTATGCCCCGATTTTTCCGGCCACAAAGACGTTAATCAACTGCGCCGTTTTTAACGCGCCAACCGCTTCTTCTACAGAAGGAAAATAGAAATCGTCTGGATACCTGACCGTCACTGCATATGAACTCAGGTCGCCAATGTCAAGTTTCGAAAAAGAATTGTCTTTTTGGAGACAAAGATTTTTGAGGTATTCAAGGTCATGAACTTTTTCAAAAGCTATGCCGTGAAATGAGAGGAACGCCTTTAACGCCTTCTCCACAATCTGTTGGCAGTGGAAACAAACCGCATCAGTGGCGGGATTTTATGTTTTAAGTTCATCCTTGGCAATCTTCAAGTCGCTTTTCGCCTTGAGCATCCATTGGCTGGCGTATTCAGCGTTCATAAATTATTTTTCCTTCTCTCCTGACCGTTGAATTGAAGGAAAAAGGGATGTCCGTCCACCGGTTAAATTCATCGGGCGTAAGCACCAGTATGTCCTTTGGAAACGGCTGACTGGAAAGAAGCTTTCTTAATTTTCTTGATCTTTGCGGAGAAGGAAGCGCCGTTTTCTTAATGACAATAATGTCAAGATCGCTTCCCTGCTTGACGTCGCCGCGCGCGCAGGATCCGAAGATTATAATTTTCTCCGGTTCTTCAGCCTCAATGATAATATTTTTAACTTCCTGAATGTTTTTTTCGGCAATCATGATTTTTGTTGCTTTCAAGTTTTGCAACGTAAATCTACCATTCATTTCCGTCAACGTCAATGTTTTATCGGAATGGAAAAATTTTCCCACGACACTAATTACGCTAAATTTTAAAGCTTTAATTGCATTACGAATTAAATTATTATTTCTTTTCTAGCGTGTTTAACAGGCTATCTCTTTTCCCTTATTTATGAACGAACCAGATCAAAAGCCAAGAATACTGCTGGTTGAAGATGATCCGGACGGACGCCGCTCGGTAACCGAGGCGTTGCTGGAATCAGGATATGACGTTATTGCCGCCGAATCTGGTAAACAAGGCTTGGAACTTTTCGGCAAACAGACGTTTGATGCGGTTTTATCCGATATTAAATTGCCGGATATAGACGGCATTCAAGTCCTCAGGCAGATCCGGCAATCGGAGCCGGAGATCCCGGTCTTGCTCATGACGGCCTACGGCACAATAACGGCGGCGGTGGAAGCCCTGAAGGCCGGGGCCTATGATTATATTCTTAAACCACTGGACTTGACTGAACTTCAGGCCAAAATTACGCATGCAACCGAAGCAGGACGCCTGCGGAAGCAAATTGCTTCACTGAAGCAGGAATTGTTTGCGCGCCCGATAATCGCCAGGTCCAAACAAATGCTGGCGGTATTAAAGCAGGTTGAGACCGTGGCGCCGTCCCAGGCCAATGTTTTGATTCTGGGCGAGAGCGGAACCGGCAAGGAACTGGTTGCCCGCGCCCTGCATGCCCTGGGCAGGAATCCCGAAGGGAATTTTATTGCGGTCAACTGCGGCGCCTTTGCCGAATCTCTGCTTGAAAGCGAGCTATTTGGCCATGAAAAAGGAGCCTTTACCGGCGCCACTCAGATGCATTTGGGCGCCTTTGAACGCGCGCACGGCGGCACTCTTTTTCTGGATGAAGTTGGCGTTGCCTCCGCGCAGGTGCAGACCCGGTTTCTGCGCGTGCTGGAGGAACGCGAGATAATGCGCGTGGGCGGCTCGAAAACAATTGCCGTTGACGTGCGAATCATTGCGGCCTCAAACCGCAACCTTGAGGATTTGGCTGCGGAAAAGCTGTTTCGGCATGATTTGCTTTATCGGCTCCAGGTAATTGCCATTTCCATTCCGCCCTTGCGCGAGCGGCCGGATGATATCCGTCCGCTGGCCGAATATTTTATTGCCCGGACCTGCAAGGAAAACGGCAAACATATTGAAACCGTTGAACCCGAGTTTTATGCGGCCCTTGAAAGATATCAATGGCCGGGTAATGTGCGGGAACTTCGTAACGTTATTGAGTCAGCCGTCGTTCTTGCAAGTTGTCCAAAATTAACAGTGGCCGATATCCGGTTGTCAGTTCAAACCGGCCAGCCCCTGCCGGCGGAGACTTCCAAGCCGGCAAAATCCACCCTGGCGGAAATGGAAAGGGAAGTAATTCTCAACGCCCTCCAACGGCATAAAGGGAGCCGCACCCTGGCCGCCCGGGAACTGGACATATCCACCCGGACCATCCAGCGCAAAATTAATGATTACAACCTACCGTTTTAGCCCGGATACCACCAATTCCAACATTCAACTGATATTCGGACATCGGTCGGCCAATACACGGGCCAAAGTTGTTTTCCCCGTTTAACGGTTGTAAAACAAAACAGCCGAACTTCCGGTCGCAACATCGGTTGCTTTAAACTGCCATTTTCCTCTTGGATCATTTTGCGCAAATGGAATTATTGCATCCGCCTTTTCTTCCATAAGGTTCACATTCCGGCTATACCATGGCACAAGGTTCCCATCCGGATTAAACACTTCAAATCTGACAACATGCCGTCCTTCTGTCTGCAAAGATATCCGGCATTTGACTCGTCCGCCCTGCGCCGACTCCTGACGATCCGATTCGATTTGCATTTTTCCCGGCTTGGCGCCCAGCAATGCCCATAAACCGGCTTCCCCCGCTTCCAATTCCGCGCCAATTTCCTGCTGAAAGCCGAGATGTCGTTTTTTTCTTACATCATATACGTGAAATTTACCCGGTAATAACATGCTGACGCGCTGTTTGATCTTTTTGGGGGAATGATCACGCAACAGTCCAACGTATTTTATGTTCCCGTCCGTGAACACCGCCAATTCACCTTCATAAACAGCATTATCCTTAGTTTTAATCATAACCTTCGGCTCAATCCCCATCCCGTGCAATTTTTCAATCAAATACCGTTGCATTGCTTCGGCATAAGGCGCGTGGCGCTGATAATTGCGAATTATCGCGCCAATAACATTAACTTTTCCGTTGATAAAACTCCGCCATGCATCATCCAGGATCTCTTTCCCATGGTCATCATATATCCCCGGAATATCGTCCGCCATCGCTTGGCCGCCATTGTCCATAAATGCCTTAATCTGTTCCCGTTCTCCTTTTGAAAGCGCCACCGCGCACGGCAATATCAACAGACGATATTTTTCTCTATCCAGTATTCCGTCTTGCACCTGCGCATACGACACAAACCGGTAATTATATCCCAAATCTTCCAATACTTTGATAAAATCCCGCTGACTGTCCATCGGTTTGTGATTCATGCCGTAAAACGTCGCCGCATGCAGGCTGGCCTGTGAATATAGAATCGCTATCCCGTCGGAATCCCGCCGACAGCCCATCAGAAGCTTGCCGATCCCTGATTTTATTTCGCGCGTCTCTGCCGCCGTCGCCGCCAATATAGGAAATGGCTTGAATGACGCTGGATTCATCGTATCCTCTGCCTGCGGCCCGCCGCCGTCGGTTCCTATTATATTAAACCACCAGACATTGTTCATTTCATGAAACAAATCATACCACGGCTCCCAGTGCGCATACTCCGTAAAACGCGTAATGTTGTAATAGCCGCCATACCAGCGGCCGGTGCGGGCGGACGGACGATGGAATGAACGCAATATTTCCGCCTGTAAATGATCGGGATATATCCCCCATACGTCTAAAATGCGCGATAACTTCCACCAGTCATAGCCCGTAAAACTGGTGATATCAAATCCTCCGTCAAAACCAACCAGCGCATTTTTATCCACGTTTTTTGTTGTTTCAGAGCCGAGCTGATGGATCCTCAAAAACACGTCTTCCATTGACATCCTGAAATCAACCCAGCGCGCCGGTTGTTTCTTTTCACGCGCTTCCCATAACGGCATTGGCTCGATTTCCTCCCATGCGGCATTCGTTACCCCCCATTCAGCATTGACCGCATCAAGATTATCTCCATACGCCTTCCTGACATAATCTCGGAACGCCGCCCGGCAACTTGATGAAAAGCACACTTCATGATCATTAAGTGAAAGATCGTTTTCGTCGCCCAGCGAATATCCCGCCGCGCCAAACATACTCATTTGTTCGGCCGATTTTTTGATTTTTTCCTGTTCCTTTTTGATATACTCCGGATCGCTCAAACACGGCACACATTCATGGCGCGGGCCGGGTGTGCTCCTGCTGATTGCATAACGCGTCATATAAGGAATCGTATGAAATCCGGCTGTAGCCGGCAGCCACGCTTTCTGATAATTTGCGCCTCCATATGAGCTATCCACGCCCAGTTTTGCCAGTTCCGCCCGCGCATAATGCCAGTTATATTCAGGCGAAGCCAAATCCCAGCAGACAAATCCAAAATCATCCGCCGGATATGAAAGATTCACCGGCAGCCATGCTTCTTCCTTGCTGACAAGTTGTTTCCCTATATGCAGATTTGCCCGAATCCGGACCAGATTGCTCATGGGATCATCCAGTTTGCCTTTTATTTCAATCTCGTCCCGGCCGGCTACTATTTCTCCTTTTCGCATCACAAGCAATCTTCCCCTCATATCTTCCGCTTGCACATTGAGAACGCCTTTCTCTTTCATGGCCGTGTTCAATTTAACTTTCACGGTAAATTCTTCGTTCGGCTTTATGCCCTTTGGACTCGCTTCCAGGCTTTTTATCCAATGGGCCTTTTCAATCTTAAAAGCCGTTGATGCCCAATTTATAGTTCTCCCTCCTTTTTTCACGATAGCATCGGCCACATATTTTCCGTTCGCCAATTCCGGCAATCTTGCCGTTGCCTCCGATCCGTATTTTCGGAACACATTATCGCCCCACTCGTCGCGCACCTTGAATTCCACCTCATTCCATCTGCCGCTCATCCCGGCAATTTCAGCCGTTATCACCTGCCCGGTCACTTTGCATTCCACCCTGCCCAAAGGCGCTTTTCCCGCGGCCCAAGCCGTTACCCGCGCCGCCAATGACATATAATAATCCACCGGCCATAATTTTATCTCTTCTTTAAAGCCGGCCGGCGCCAGATAACTGCGGCAAGCATTCCCGCCAACCTTGATTATTGCAATCTTTCCCTTGCCAAGCGTCTTCAAGGTTAATATTTTCCCCGCGGCCTCTTTCGGCGTCTTATATTCCTGCCAGGCGTCAACAGCCCCGAACGGCACTCCAAAACAAAGTTCTTCCGCCTCTCCGATCGGACAGGGTTGCGCTGCCCGCGCCCATACCGGAACAAAGGCCGACTCATCGCCGTCAAAATAACTGAATACCAAACCCGCGCCCGCCGTTACTTTTTCACGAATTCGTTCCTGCAAGTCATCCGGAACAGCATTGGCGTTCATTTTCCCGACGATTATTACGTCGTAGTCTTTCTTCAGAAGCCCGGCCAGCTTCAATCTCTGTTCCGCCTCGGTGCAGCCAACCGGCATATCATATCGGCCGGTGTCTGAACCACCGATCTTCATCCGCGAAAACGCACAAATTGTATCAAATTCCATGTCCAGCCGTTGTGCCAACTCCACCGTATCCCGATGCGCCACGCGCGCCGCTACAATCAGCGCTTTTATTTTCCCGCCGTAATACGGTTTCGCCCAAGGGGTATGGGGCGTGATATAAGACATGTCTACCCGTTCAAATTCGGATTCATAAACCGAAGCTTTGCGCGGAATATCCGGGAAATAATCCGGCCAATCGCGCTGTTCCACCGTCATTGTTTCCTGCCCCGCGATCAGATCCGGATATAAAATCATGTTTGTCAAAATACTCATAGATACCAGCCTTATAAAAAAACAGACACTTCGTTTGCTTTTCATTTTTCCTCCTGAAACAGACATCAATTTGGTCTAACGGAATTCAAGCCATTTCCATTCATCATAATTTTCCCAACAGCCGTATTTCATAAGCGGCACACTGGACGACCATTCCACGTCGTCCAGATAAACCGAGCTTTCGCACCGCGCAAAGGTTATCTTCCATTTATCGCCGACCTTTGGTTTTACCGCAACAACGCTTAATGCCGAAAAAGGAATCATGATTTCCACCGACCAGCCCCGGTCTTTATCGCGGAAATCGTTCAAGGTGCCATCAACCGATGCCTTGCAGATTAACCCCTCCGCGTTCCAACCGCGCGCGGTTTCAGCGCGGTAGCCGCTTCTGTTGTTCGCCAGTCTGCGGCTTAACGCATCAAAGATGACGCCTTTCGGGCTGAATTCAAACTCAAAAACAAACCGGCTTTGCGGGTCGGGAAGGATGAATATTTCAAAGGCGTCTTCGTTGTAAATCGGGTCATCACGATTCGGCAGGCAGCCGGCTACGTCCTCATCATCCATCTTTGCGGCTATATATAACGTGTTATCATCCCACGTTGCATATACTTTTGTCTGATAATGGGCCAATCCCATGTCTTTTGATTTCCAGAACTTAACGGCAACCTCTTTGCCATTCCATGTTTTTTCGTCAATTTTCCCGTCCCATTTTATGTCTCCGTTTCGCCGGTGGCAAATATAGATATTGGTGTCGGAACTATAGCCGGTAACGGCAAACAATATAAAAAGATGACAAAATATGAGGATAAATTTTTTATTCACAACTAACTCCTCCCCTTGTCGAATATGATATTAATGCGCCGGCGCCACTGGAAATAATAACATGCCATTCGTGCCTTAACGGACTGCTTCTTCAGACAGGCGCAGATTATTTCCCGGCGCAGTTTTTGTAACTTTTGCCGCTATCCGGCATACCATATAGGCCATGGCATATTCCGTTCCTATCTCACGGCCGTGCTCCTTATACAGTTTGAGATAGTTTTCCATAATTATTGAGGCAGTCTGGCTCCGATGTACAAAGCGCGTCCACAGACAAGCCGCCAGCATGGCCGGATCGGAAAGATCAATATGGCAATTTGCTTGAAAATGCGGTTGAAATTTAAGCGGATTTGGTTGGTCAAAATAATACAATAACACATCATGCCGCCATGCCATGCGGGTAACGGCTCCTGTTACGATTTCCGCCGTGCCGCAATGATCCGGATGCTGATCTTCGCTCCAATGCGTAACAATATGCGTGGGGTCAAGTTCTTCCAGTAATTCAAGCATGCGGACAAGATTAGTTTCGGTATATTTAATGTTTTCATTCGCCGGATGGGGCGGTTGCCACCAAAGCAAGCGCGCGTTCCAATATCGAGCCGCTTCTGCCATTTCTGCCGAACGTTGCGCGATGGCTTCTTTTCTTGTCCAAGCCGGGCGATCACAGGGAGATCCTTCTCCGCATAGCCGCATTACCAGAATCGTAATTTCATCATCCTTTTGCCGTTCTTTAAGCACTAATCCGGAGGCTTTTGCTTCGTCATCCGGATGCGCCGGAATAATTAACCATTTTTGTTTCATGATTTGCTTCCCCTGCTGTTAAATTTTTATAAAGAACCCCTCTTTATTAATTACTCTATTCATGCGAGATAAACCTTCAGATGTTCTCGCATGGCGGCAAAAGAACACCATGATGTTCTTGGTTTATACTGCAATTCAAGATTGGCTCTTATATATTCTCCTCTTTTGTAATGGAATGTTTTCCGGGCGGTAATTATCTGCCCCCAGCATCCGAGGTCGCCTGATATGTCGGCGCTGGGTTCGCCGAGATTCTCCCGCCACTGGCTGGGGAAAAATTTAAGCCATTGCGGGGCTGAATTAAGCCAGGTCGTTGTCCGCAAAACGTCATAGCCGAATTGTTTCCCGCCGGATTCCATAAGCCTGATGAAACATTCAGCCGTGTAACGTTCTTCCGTAATTATTGATTTCGGCGAAATGGAGTTCGTGATATGAAAATTACAATGGTTTGCCGGCAGTTCTTTGCGGGGAGGATCATATCGGAAACAGCTCCCGTTATATTTCGCGATCACTTCCTTTTCCCAGCGCAAGTTTCCCGCGATGAACATCTCCATGTGCGGCTCAAGCAATTTAAAACCGTGTTCCTCGAAGTCAGCGGAAGTGTTTTCTCTCCCGTAAAGACGTTTGAGCGCTTCCATTAATTCGATTTGTTTGTCGGAATTCTTCATGCCGGTGATTTCCCATATTGAAGTCCGGCAATTAAGCACGGAATCTATTTCCTCCGCCGGGTGTCTCCGGCTATATTCCGAAGCAAAAAAAAGCGACAGTTTTATAATTTCGCGCATGAATTCATAACATTCCTCGTGAGTTCTGCTGTCGGCATTCATTATTTTTTTTGCATCCATCGTTCCGGTTCATCTTGATTAATATTTTTTGGATTATTGCTTCCAAAAGAAGAAAGTTTTCCGCTGATTGCCGCGGATGTTGCCGCCATGCCTTGGATGACCGCGGCCTTGTGCGCTCCTTTGAACCGGAAAGCGGGCAAAAACATTCCCAGCGCGGCGACAACCTTGCTGTTTTCATGGATCGGATAGGCAATTGCGATGACATCGTCTTGCGCCTTATGGCGCTCCCATCCCTTCCGGCGAATTGTCTCAAGCGCTTTTTGCAATTTCGGCAACGAAGCCGCTTCCGGCCAATCGGAACCGGGAAGTCCCTGTTCGGCTATAAATAATTTCAAGGCGTTTTCATTTAAATGCGCCAGCAACAGGCGGCCGGTGGCGGTTTGATAAACACGATCCTTTTGAAATAAAGCGCGCCCAATCTGAACGCTCTGGTTGCCGTTGATCTGGATAATGATGGAACGTTCCGTTCCGTGCAGAACGATAAGCATGACAGTCTCGTTCACTTGCCGGACAAGGTCCGCCATCAACGGTTCGGCTGTTCCGACCAAATCCCCGCGATAAGCGCTTGTTCGGGCAAGATAATAAATCATCGGTCCGAGCATATAGCCGCCCCGCGCTTTTTTCTGGTCAACCAATCCGCACTGGATCATGGTCTTCATGATGTTGGCGCAGGTGCCCGCATTCATCTTCAAATGTCCGGTTATTTCGTGCAAGTTTTTGCAACGATAGGGGGTGGTCGCCAGATATTTCATTATGTCGGTCGCTTTATGGAGCACGCGGATCATGTCCAATCCTTTCGTTTATTGTTTTTACAAAGAAAATAACACCTGTTGGTTAGTTTGTCAATATAAAATTATATTTTTTTTATTATAAAATAATGTTGACGCGACCGCAGGATTTGTTATATTGATGCCGAAAACATAAGGATGGTTGTTGCTGAAGGAATCGTTGCGCCATGGCGGAATCCAGTGTGCGCTATGCCAAAACTCTGCCGGCATTGGCGAAAGGCGAATATTGCGCGATCATCATGCAATATTTGGATATAAAAATAAATATATTTTATAGTTATAGCGAAAGGAAAAAGAGATGAAAGCAAAATCAATAATATTGATCATGGCGTTATGTTTGATGGTGTGCGGCGCCATGTCCAAGGACAATCCGGCAACCCTTCGGGTCGGCGTTTTCGACGAAGAGGGCTTTCCCGACGGGGCGGGCGTGAGACCGGCAGCGTGGTACACGAATGAATTAACGAAGCTGGGATGCGCACCGGTGGTATTGAGCGCCGAGGATATGAGCAGCGCGGAGCGGGTGAACCGCAAGGTGCTGGATATTTTGATCCTGCCCGACGGGAAAAGCATCCCCTATGAGGCGATGTATTTAATTCCTAAATTTTTATCGGAAGGCGGGCATCTTATCACCACGCGCTTGCCGGTAACCGGCTATAAAAAGGATTCGTCCGGAACAGACAAGTGGACGAACAAAATCAAAATCATGTCCGATTTTTGTCCCGCCACCTGGCAGATGCGTTTCCTGCCGTGGAAATCCGCCCAAAGAAGCTTAAAGGCCGAGTTAAAACTCAACACGAATCTAATGAGCTCGGTCCGCGCGCGTTTACCGGCAATTGCCGGCCATTTGAACGCAAGCATTGGGCTGCCGGACAAATTGAATATGTTCCGAAACGGCGTGGTCAATGGAAAGCGCGAGTCTAGAGATTTGGATGTCAGCGGCGGCGATAATAGGGAGACGGCGGGGAATATTCTTTTGCCGGTCTATTGCCTGCCTGCACAAAGCTCTCCGGCGAAGTCCGGCCTGCCTTCCGGGGAGGCGACCGATTTCCTGGCTTATCGGTACCACAACAATTATTACAACGGCAGTACCCTGGTGCATTTGGGGCAGGTGGGCGAGGCGTTGATGAAGGGAGACAAAGCTGGAGACGTCCTGCAAGGCTGCCTGAAATTATGCGAAGAAAAATATCCCGGGGAACAGCCGCCGGAGTGGTATGAACGCCTTATTGCAGTTCAGCGGAAAGTGAGCGAATACGGCCGGGGCTTTATTGACGCTTATTACAAGGCCCGGGACGGAATGGCGGCGGCGCTTTACGCGGGGAACATGGAGGCTTATCATGACACGCGCGCAAAACTCAATGAATTGAAGAATGGTTTTGAGACGGTGATCAGGGAAAAGCAGGCGCTGGATAAATTGCTGGTTGCGGGGACGGATTATGCCGGGCAGGACCAGCGCCGCAAGGCATTGCTGGCGAAAATAGCGGCTGAAGAGCAAGTCTGCGCTGAAACAACAACGGCGATGGACGCATTGCTGGCCGGAGTCAAAACGCCGGAAAGAATCAAGGTCCGGCATGCGCTGGGCGGAATCCCGGCGGCGGCCGGGATCAGTTACTTTGGATTATATGAATTGCGGACGGATATGTTCCAGACCATGAAGGAATTGGGGATTAATGCCTGGAATTACAATCAATGGTTTGACCTTCTCTGGATCTGGGATGATCCGGCGTTGAAACCACTTGCGGAAGGCATTAAGCTTGATATTCAGAGCAATTATCAGTTCCCTGATCCTGATTGCAGGCTGGTACTTTCAGAGCAGGGCGAACTGGATGTTTTGACCGGGAAGGTTGAAGAAACGCCGCGCGAAACGCGCGCGCCGGAAAAGCTGGAAAAAAAGATCAGGGAGTATGTTAAACGCGGGCGGGCGAGTCCGATCATCCGGTATTGGGGCGGCAGAGAACGCGGGCTGGAATTTAAGTATTGGGGAGAGCAGGCGCGAGAGGAATATGTCGAACACTTAAAGGAGAAATACGGAGAAGTCAGCCGGCTGAATGAACGCTGGCTCACGGCCTATACAAATTTTAACGATATCAGGCTGATTACGCATCAGCCAAAAACGGCTTCCGAACATGCCAATTGGGAGGATTGGCGAAGATTTCGCGAAATGCAGTTATTCAAGGCACAGGAGACAACTTATAAACTGTTCAAGAAATATGCGCCGGATGTTTTTTATTCAACCTGTCTTTCAACCGGATCCCGCAGTAATCCGCTATTTGGAGTGGATTTTTATGAATTAACCAAGACTCAGGATATCAGCGGGATAGATGGGACGGCACGACCTGTCATTGAAGAATGGCGGTATCTGGATTTGATTGCTGAAAACAAAAAGGTGTGGACTATAGAATGGGGCGGTGTTTTTTATTATCCCCCCCCCGATATTCTGGCGGGATGCAAATGGTTACGGAAACAGGCCTGGCAGGAGGTCAGCGGAGGACATGTCGGAATCAATTGCTGGATATGGCGTTGGCCGGGATTTACGGCTAATTCCGTGGATATGACCGGCCTGCCGACGCAATACGGCTGGGAAACAAAACAGTTGTTGTCAGACTTCCGGAAGATTGAGCATATATTACTGGATGGGAAACGCGTTGATCCGGAGATTAGGATATTATTTTCAAATACGACCAGATGTCATGATCAGTCATGGCATCCTCGTGAAACGGACTTCGGATCGGTTTCTCTGCATTTAAACGCCGTGGATAATCTGTATGACCGCTTTGTAAAACTTCAGCTTGTGCCGCGGGTGCTGGATGAAGGCGCGTTAAGGGATGGCGCGGATTTGAGCAAATGCCGGATGTTGATTGTGCCGCAGGCGCAGTATCTGTCCCGTGAAACACAGGATAAACTGCTGGATTATGCGCGGAACGGCGGGTGCCTGGTGATTGAAGGCTTGAGCGGGAAGTATGATAATTACGGGAATAGTTCCAATAATTTGTTCAAGGCGCTGGGCGTGGCATTGGGGATGGTCAAGACAAAGGAAGTTCAATTGATGACGGGCGTGTTCTATGGCGCGCAGGACAAAAATTATCAGGAGCAGTTTTATGCGCCGGTGGCGGTTGAAGGCGGCAAGACGCTGTTGAGATATGCGTCCGAAGAGCCGGCGATAGTGAGCATGGGATTGGGGAAAGGAAAGGTGATTGTGAGCGGTTTGCCGTTCAGCGCCCTGGAGCCGAAAGGGACCGAATTGATCATGCAAGAGCTGTTCAAGGAAGCGGAATATACGCCGAAATATCAATGTGATGACGAGAATCTCATCCTGCGCGAATGGGAATATGGAGGAGATTTGTACCTGATCTGCGCGTATCCGGAAGGCAAGGATCTGGCAATCCGGTTCTTCCTTAAAATTCGCGGGGAGTGGGAGGTGGGGGATTACATGCTCGGGATAAAAATTCCGGTGGAACAGGACGGGGTATACACGAAGTTTGAAGGCGTGATCCTGTCGCCGGGCGGGTGCGTCTATCGTTTGAAGCCAAGGATCCAGGGCAAGCCGGCGGCGCCTGTCCTCACCAGAGCGGTTGAGGATAGGAAAGACAGAGAACAACCGGAAACAACAGAGAAAACAAATCAGTCAGATCAGGTCAAAACCTTGCCGTATAGGGGCGAATTACTGATGCAGGATGATGGAGTCGTTCTGGGAGGATATAAATTTCAGGTGGCGGTTGTAAACACCAGCGAGGCGCGGGATGCGAAAGGCCGGGTATTTTTGACAGTTTGGCGCGGGGATGAAGAACGGATGCAGGAGTTGAAGATAGGGGCGGATGTATTGTTTGTGTTTCGGAATGAAGCGCTCCGGGTGCAATGCGAAAATCACTCTTATGTCTATCCGGAAGGCGCGACCGTGACCATAGATGTAGAGGAACTTCCCAAGGTAAAGTCGGAATGTGGCATAACAAATAATGACGCTGTCTGGGAAATGTCAAACGGCATGATGAGTTTGAAGATATTGCCGGAAGGCGGCAGGATTGTTGAATTGAAAACGTGGCCGGAGGGGATCAACCACCTTGCGCCTGGCGGGATCAAAGAGGTGGACTGTGACTACCCAGGCACGCTGATAAATCAATGTTTTGCGGTAAAGGGTAAAACGGCAACGCCGGAAGGATGCCGTCTTTTATTGGAAATGGATAAAACAACCGCGGACGGATTGAAGGAACGCAAGGAAATTAGTTTAAAAAGAGGAATGGCCTGGGTGGGAATCAATCTCGAACTGCGCAATGAGGGTGATGCGATATGGAAAGGATGGTTGCGGTCGCACCCGGAGTTAAGTATCGGGGGGACGGCAAATATAGACGATAAAATTTATCTGCCGGAGAAAGATGGGGTTGAGGTGATAAGATGTTCGCCAGGGCAAATGCAGCACACTTTTTTTCCGACGAAGGGATGGGTGGCTTGTTGCGATGCTCGGGAACGATTGGTTTATGTGAGTAAATTCCGTTTGGATGAGGTAAAAAAAGTGTTTCTGTATTTTGACCATGATTTTTATAACATAGAACTGTGGAGTGCGCTGGGGATGCAGTTGAAAAAAGGCGAGAGCCTGCGGATGAGTCATGAAGTGTATATGGTTAAAGGCCTGAGCGGCGTCAGTGGATGTCGACAGGGTTGGGTTGCCAACCTGATCATTCCAGATGAAAAATGGACGCAGAACAAGAAAATGAAGTTTGTATTGGAAGTCGGTAATGCTTACTTGGAAAAGCAATCCGCGCAGGTGCGGGTGGCGCTGATGAGGGCGGGGAAAGAGGTGCGAATGTATTATGAGGGGAAGGCGGAGGTGAGTTATGAGGAGGGATTTAATAAGGAGATTGAGGCCGGGTTTGACGGCTTGGCGGAGGGAAAATATGAGTTTGAAGCGCGGATTGGGATAGGGGTGGCGGAGAGCTTGAACATTCACAAGACTATCAGTCTGCTGGGGAAGAAATTGGAGCGGGATCGGGCGGCCTGCAAGGCGTATCAGGAACGTCTGGACGCCTGCTTGAAAAACAAAAAAATTACAAAGGAACAGAAGTTTAACGCAGTGCATATTTTTGAGGAACTGAAGGCGGCGGTGGAGCGGCAGGATGATGAGGTTATCCGGCAAAAACGTGAAGCGCTGGAGTCCGCCTTGGGCGGATTGCATTAAAGGCTGTGAAATGTTTGTGCAAGATTTCGATTATTCTGGAAAAAATGTTTTCATTGACGACCGAACGAAAAACAGGCTAATTATAACAAAAAGTTTGAAGGAGATGACAATGGCTGCAATGGCTCATGTTCAGGACTGTGAGAGGCTTCGGCAACGTCCAAGCTTGGTCACTATTGGTTTTTGGGGAATATTGCTTTTTATTCTGGCAAGCGCGGAATGTTTGTCGGCCACGCATTATGTGGTGACGAACGGAACGCCCGGCTGGATCGGGGCGGCTGACCCATACACCAACTGGGCCACGGCCGGGACAAACATCATTGACGTGGTGAACACCGCCGCGACCAACAACTCCGCAAGGCTCGTTTTGGTGAGCAACGGCGTCTATTATTTGACGAATGTAATTAACGTGACAAACTCAATGACGTTGCAAAGCATTAATGGACGGGGTGTGACAATACTGGCCGGGCAAGGTTCCTTAACCACCAACCGATGCGCTAGTTTTAGCGCCACCGGATCAGTGTTTAATGGTTTTGCAATAACCAACTTTTACGTGACTTCCCAGGGGGGCGCTGTCTATAGTTCTACGGGAGGAATTTCCATTATCAATTGTTTGTTTGTTGGAAACAGTAACATATACACAAATACAATATCCGGGAGTGGTTGTGGAGGAGGAGTTTATGTCAATACCACGGGTTATGCCGGCATTATAACCAACTGCATTTTTAGTAATAATTATGCTTTCGTTAACGGCGGCGGACTGACCCTGTCTCATGGCGCTGGTGTACAGGATGCAAAAGTTGAAGGCTGTTATTTTTATGGAAATTTATGCGATGATTTATACGGCGGCGGTGGCGGGGCATGTTATATTTCAGGATATCGTTGTATAATTTCAAATTGCATTGCCATAAATAATACACATTATACTGGTGGCGGCGCCTTTGCCATTGCCGGCGGCAGTGACAATAAGATTTTAAATTGTTCCATCATGTCAAATAACGTAATATTGGGAAAATATGGTGGTGGTGGCGGTGGCGGCATAAGGGCGTCATCGTCTGGATTATTAGTAAAAGATTGTTCAATAATTGGGAATTGGTCGGCAACCACGGGAGGAGCGGTCTGGGCTAGTTCGTCTGCAATCATTCGAAATTGTTTGATTGCGCAGAATAAGGCCACCGGAACATATGCACAGATTGGCGGCGGAGTATGGCTTACCAACAGCACTATTGAAAATTGCACAATCGTCAGTAATTACGCCGGAGTGTCCGGCGGTGGGCTTTATATTGATGGTTCGGGTAGCGGCACCAACAACATCGTTTATTTCAACATGGCGGGAACAAGCGCCAATAATTTCACCAATACGGCGGGCAATACGGGCTTGCAATATTCCTGCGTGATTCCGGCGGTGGATGGAACCCGCAACATCACCAATGATCCCAGCTTGGTCAATCTGGACGGCGGCGATTATCGCCTGAACGGTAATTCACCGTGTGTCAATGCCGGCTTAAACCAGAGCTGGATGACGAACGCGGTTGATCGGGATGGCAGACAGCGCATCCGTTACGGGACGGTTGACATGGGCGCTTATGAAGTCATCTGCGGCGGCACAATCTATGGTTTCCATTAAATGAAAAAGTAGGGACGAGTAGGACCGGACTGCGGGAAAGCATCGCCAATTATGGTCGCCGGATATTACTATTTGGATGTCAATGTTGATTATGCGATAACTGCAGAAAGATAATACCCGCCACAATTGCGCCCAACCCAAGAACGATTTTCCAATCCATAATCTGGTCGCGCCGGATGAGGCCGGTGATTGTGCCGGCAATAGGAGAAAAAGCGAATGCAACCGCCAGGGTAAGTCCCAGATTTTGAGTATGGGACAATGCGGCATAAAAACTCCACATGCCCAGACTGCCGGCGATGATGCCCCCGCCGATAATAATCATCAGCCAGGCTTTGGTATCGGAGGGAGTTGCGATGCTTTTCCAGGACGGAATTGACAGGAGGCCTAAAATGGCCAGCGCCACGCCGGTGCGGATAGTGATGCCTGCAATCGGCGGTAACCCCAGCGATTTCAATCCCGCTTTTTCAAAATAGCCGCCCAGTCCCCAGGCCGTGCCTGCGAGTATTGCAAACAAAAGATATGATTTCATTTTTTTGTTTCCTGGCAGGGTTAAATGGTGACTTCATAATTGATGAGCGGACCATACTGCTGGCAGCCGAACAAATCCGATTCGCCCAAAGTGCCGTTCGATTTATTTCTCTGGAAGGTAAATTTAAGCGCATTGCCCGGATCATACTCGACAAAAGTGACTATTTTATTTTCCGGCGCCGAATACAGCCTAGCTATGGTTTCTTTTGTAATTGCTCCGCTTTTTTTTACTTTTTCATATATATCTTTTTCGGCGAATATAATATCGAACGTGATATTATCCGGACCAGCGTTTTTACTGCGGATTGTTTTTGCAAGCTCATTCAGCTTGTACGTTTTCATTTTTTCTCCTCTCCATTCACTGTTTCTATCGTAATTGGGAAATGTTTATAAGGATCGTCTATTTTCATGATGTGGTTCATGGTCCAATTATAAACAGGTTTTGCAACGAGCGGCTCGTCGGTAAGCAGTGCCGCTCCGCCGGCAGTGCCTTTGGTTTTTAAGCGGGCGTAAAATATACTGCGCGCGCCGAGCGTGGCTATGGTGTCGGCCTTTTCTGCGGTCGACGCGACCGCTTCCACCGCAATACATAATTCGTGAGATTTTATTTCCTTGACCGGCTCCATCTCGCCCAAAATGGCGTTTTGACCATAGACATGATAAAAGAGATGATAATCCTTTCCGTTTTTGCCGAATTGTTCAACGACTTTGTCCTTGGCCCAGTCAATGGCCTTGGTAATATTCGCCACCGTCATCGGGTCCCTTATACCCACGATGATATAACGCCGTTCACCGATTCGGCCCGCGCCTTCCAGCTTAACATAATAGTCCTTCGCTTTGATAAATTTCTGTCCGGTTACCCTGGTGGCTTTTTCGCTGATCTGCTCGTATCGGCATTCCCGCATATCAATCGTGCCGCCGGCGACTTCCTCGTAAAAAGGGTCCTTTCGTTCATACATCGCGTGGCCTGCCAGCGAAGCGGGGGTGCATCTCTGCCCGGGATGGCAGGCTTCCACAATGACATAATCTTTGCCGACCGTTCCAATGATGCTTTCTTTGCCCATGTAAGGTTCGGCGCAGAAGGACGCGCATTCCATCACTTTGCCGAAATAATAGGCCATGTCTTTTGAAGATCCCCTCGCCAAAGCAAAAGAGGCAAAAATGCAACAATCACTTGTCCGGCTTGTAATGATTATATCCGCCCCGGTTTCGACCGCCCTTTGAATGGGCTCGGCGCCCATCACCGCCACCATGCCGTCTGTGTTATGCAAATCCTTCCGGGTGAGGTCGGCCCTGCCGTCAAGCCCTTGTATACGTTCCCCTTTTTCCAGCGCTGATTGAATATGTTTTTTATCGATAGCGCATCGTATAGTCGCCAGCTTGAATGGGGGCAACTTGTGCTCCTGCGCAATCTCCCGGACAATTCGTACAAACTTGTCAACGCCTTTGTTTGATCCGCAGTCATTGGCGGAGCCGATGATCATGGGAATTTTGAGCTTTCGCGCGGCAAGAAGCATATTTTCGATATCATATCTCTGCCATGTTTCCGGACTGGTGCATGAGTCCGCGCCGAGCGGATAAGGCCCGACGTCATTGCTGCCCGCATCCGCGCAAATAGCGTCGAGTTTGGTTTGCAACCCCAGATCAAAGCTTCCTTTTTCCATCCGCGCATAACTCAAATGGCCGTTTGGGCATATTACTTTAATAATTTTATCCATTGCGTTTTATTCTCCTTCCGGCTTTTTTTAAAATACATTCTGCAACGACCGTAACTCTGCAACAATCCGTCCTGAAACGGAATGGACAAAAACAGAAAAATGATGTAAAAAATATCGATGCATGTGTTTTAGATCACCATGGCCATGACAATAAAAAAATACGGAAAAATCTTATATACGCTGGATATTCACGCGCTTGCGCCGGAGATTAACCACGCTTTTTACCGCGAAAGACCGGAGGGCATCTCCCGCGGGGAAAATGTAAAAACCAGTTTTGATCTTACTTGGTTTTTATCCGGCAAGGGAAAATGCCGAATTTGTGACACAATCTACCAGTATAAAACGAGCGACCTCCTGCTCATTCCGCCCTATGTCCGGAGGGAATATATCAGCCTGGGTGCGCCAACCAGATATTACTGGATCAACTTTACGGTTCATCCGGAAACGGAAATGACGATTGCCGCATCCATGCGCAAATCAAAAAATGCGCGCGAAGCGTCAATTGTCACTTCCTACGACGAAGTTATTCCGAACATTATCAGTGGTTTTCCTTCCGACAAACGACGTTTTTTTGACAATATCGTCAAGCTACAGGAGAGGAGTGGCATCAATACGCCCGCCGTATCCGCCCTCCGGCTCAAGGATTACCTGATACAACTCCTGATAGAAATAATTGATTTTCTGAATGAAACCCATGAGCGCGAGAAGAAAAGATTCGCCAAAAGCATGCAATACATAAATTCGCATTACATGGATAAAATAGGCGTGGCGGCGCTTGCCAGGATCGAAGGAATCAGTGAAAGTTATTATATCAATCTTTTTCACAAAGAGTACGGGATTACGCCGAATAAATATATTGAATCGCAGAGAATGAAATACGCCCGAAAACTTATCGCCGAGCGGGATAAAACAGTTAAGGATATCGCGTATGAAACAGGTTTTTCAGATCCCTATTATTTTTCAAAAGCATTCAAAGCTTATACGGGCATGTCTCCCCAAAATTACCGCAAATCAGTCCTTTGATAAAAATGCGGCGCCTTTCTTGAGTTTGCGCCGGACAAAATGTCCGGTCAAATGACATAAAGTCGCGCCTGTAGAACATCGCACCCTTGCCCAGCGTAAAAATCAGTCGCTATGTTAAAGCCTACAATTCCGTCTCTTTGTCGTTTTTGCAGGAAAACAGTTTTCAACCCCGACTTGGCACGAAGATTGCTGTTTATAAAAACACTCGAAAATGTCTAATCGTCAAAACATATTTTTTATTTCAGCCATTGTTCTCCTGGCCATGATCGCGTTGATGGAAGGCGTAGTCCTGCTGAGCAATTCATCGCGCTGGCATGACTGGCCCGTCTTTGTTTCCCGGACATTGAGCGCCTTGACCGGCTCGCTGAAAAATCATCGGGTTCAAACGGACAATGCCTTGAGGGAAAAGACGGAGAAAGATGATATTATCCTCCAGGAGACGGCTGAAGATCTTGAGCGCATGCAAAATCAGATCAATCGTCTTTTCTATGAAATGACCGGAGATGTGGATTTTCCCCGGGGTAACATCAGAACAATTGATCCGGCCTGTGCCCCCCGTTCGCCCTTTGAAAATATGAGGCGTTTGCAATCCGAGATCGGGCACATTTTCCAAATGGCGCACGACAGCCGCCACAACCAGGCGCTGAATCTTATTGAGCGGGATTGGCGCAATGTCGGCCGGATTTCATCCATGAATATGGAAGAAGACGGGACGAATTATATTGTTACCGTCTCCATGCCCGGATTTGAACGAGATGATATTGACGTAAGCCTTAACGGCAGGATTTTAACCATTGAGGCCGGTATGGAACGGCGGCAGACGGCGCAAAATTCTCGTGCGGCATCAACCGGCCGTTTCAAGACGCAAATCATGCTTCCGGACGATATTGCCGGCGAATCGGCCCAGGCCTCTTACGAGAAAAGCATTTTAAAGATAACGATTCCCCGGAAACCGGCCGGCAATTCGCTTGCGCGCAAGGTTGTAATTATGTAAATTTCATGACTATTCAAAGCATGGGAAAATTGCCACGAAGATGCACAAGAGACACATAGAAAAAAGCATATTCAATCAGTCCCTTTTGTGCAATTTGTTAATTTTTGTGGCTGATATCTGAAGTCAAAGAAGGAGGACAAGGAATGCTGGCAGTAAAAAATCTTAAAAAAGCGTTTGGACCTTTGCTTGCCGTCCGCGGCGTCTCCTTTGAGGCCGGCAAAGGGGAAGTGCTCGGTTTTCTCGGCCCGAACGGGGCCGGCAAAACAACCACCATGCGCATGATTACCGGTTTTTTGCCGCCGACTTCGGGCACGGCGGTAATTAACGGGTATGACATCGGCGAGTCCCCGCGCGCGGCAAAAAAACAAATCGGTTACCTGCCGGAAAACGCGCCGGTCTACGGCGAAATGATCGTTGGGAACTATCTGGCGTTCATCGCCGAAATCCGCGGTTTTACCGGTCTGGCGAGGAACAAGAAAGTTGATGAAACGATTGAAACCTGCCGGCTGGACAAAGTAAAACACCAGGGGATTGGCACGCTTTCAAAGGGATACCGTCAGCGGGTTTGCTTCGCCCAGGCCCTTTTGCATGATCCGCCGGTTTTAATCATGGACGAGCCCACCGACGGTCTTGACCCGAATCAGAAACATCTTGTGCGCACAATGATCCGCGAGATGGCCGCCCGGAAAACAATCGTCATTTCCACCCATATTCTTGAGGAGGTGGAAGCGCTCTGCACCCGGACGATCATTATCTGCAACGGCGCTATCGTCGCCAACAACTCGCCCGCGGAGTTAAAAGCCAAAAGCCGGCTGCACGGCGCCATAGAAGCGGTTTTTCGGAGCCTGAATCAGGATATTCTTGGGAAAATAAAAAGACTTTCCTCGGCCGCCGAGGTAACGGCCGACGGCAATACCGTGACGGTCCTGCCGCGGGATGCCGCCATGCTTTTCCGGGAAATGACGGACCTGAGCCGGGCCAATCCCGACTGGGCGATCACGGGATTACGCACGCTTGAAGGCAGGCTTGATGATGTGTTCCGGGAGCTGACGGGAGGACGTTGAAAAAGTAATTTTGGAATTTATGATTTTGGATTTTGGGATTTAAATCGAAAATCGGAAATCTAAAATCGTAAATAAAAAAACGGAGGTTTGAAAAAATGGACTTTATCCGCAATACAAAAGCAATCGCCAGGCGCGAGCTGGTTTCCTACTTTGAATCGCCGGTGGCTTATGTCTTCATGGTGGTTTTTTTAATACTGCTCGGCTTTATGACATTTTTTATCTCGCATTTCTATGAGATCGGCCAGGCCGACCTGCGCCCGTTTTTTTTCTGGCATCCATGGCTTTTCCTGATCCTTGTTCCGGCGGCCGCCATGCGGCTCTGGGCGGAGGAACGCCGTTCCGGCACGATTGAAACGCTCCTGACCCTTCCGGTATCCATGACCGAGGCGATCCTCGGCAAATTTCTGGCGGCGTGGATTTTTATCGGACTCATTATCGCGCTCACCTTCCCGATCGTCCTGACTGCAGCTTACCTCGGGAATCCCGATAAGGGCGCCATTATCGGCGGCTACCTCGGCAGTTTCCTGCTGGCGGGAACGTATCTTGCCATCGGCATGATGACCTCGGCCTTCACGCGCAATCAGGTCATCAGTTTTGTTCTCGCGCTGATGATTTGTCTGTTTTTATTGCTGGCCGGCTGGCCGCCGGTGACCGACCTGCTCGTCAAATGGGCGCCGGACTGGCTGGTGAACGGCGTGGCGGCCTTGAGTTTTATGCCGCACTATGAGGCGTTTCAAAAGGGTGTCATTGACAGCCGTGATATCGCTTATTATCTGAGCGTGATGGCCTTCATGCTCTTTGGAACTTACATCGTTCTTGAAAACAGAAGGTCGGCCTGATTGTTAAGGTTCAGAGTTCAGTGTCGGATCACCTGAGGCAGAGGAAGTTTAAAATTGGTAGGGCGAGGCGTCCCTGCCGAGCCGTCTGATAAAGAGCGTCCCTGGCCGACGCTCGGGCATAGACGGGCACAGGCGGGGGGGGGGGGGCCCCCGCGGGGGGGGCCGCCCCGGGGGGGGAGAAAGAGGAAGAAAAAAAAGAAAAA